>JAABUJ010000976.1_pt1 | contig 46801 bp, 42 predicted proteins | sample 5559131 | NCBI WGS metagenome assembly JAABUJ01 (sample SAMN10711875, study PRJNA513366) | rock metagenome | isolation source: Antarctica rocks | place: Antarctica: Victoria Land, Mt New Zealand nord | collected 2016-01-07
GGCCACGACGCCCGCATGCAGGCCGTCGGAGGGCTCGTCAACCGGCAAATCGACCATCGGTGTGCTGCCTAACCCTTTCCCGGGGAGGGGGCTGTCTGTCTTCTCACCAAATTACGAATGTTAACTAATGGGTCGGGATGCCCCAGATTCGGCAGCCACAGGAAGGCGCTGTGGAAGATGTTGTTCGCGCCAAGCGCCCGCGCGGCGGCCGAGCACACCTGGAGCGGATAGCAGGGATTCTTCAGCGCGTTGAGCGCGCTATAGAGTCCCCACAGGATGGGCAGCTGGATGAGCACGGGGACGATGCTGGACAGCGGGCTGACCTTGTGCTCCTTGTACAGGGCCAGCGTCTCCGCCGTCAGCCGCTCGCGATCCGCGCCGTAGCGCTCCCGCAGGTCGCGTAGATGCGGGCCCAGCGTGGCCATGACCTTGCCGGAGCGCAGTTGCGCCAGGTTGAAAGGGGCGAGGGCGAGCCGTACGAGGAGGGTGAAGAGGATGATGCTCAACCCGTAGTTGTGCGTGGCCATCGTGATAGCCGCGAGCAGATGCGCGAGCGGCTTGGCGACGAGATCAATGGGCATGATGCGCTCCTTCAGGCAGTGGCTGCTTGTATTATGGTTTAGGCGCGCGGCGTGACGCGGACGGGCAGGCCGTTAGGCAGCACGGCAGTGATGCCGTTGTAAGCGTGCGCGGGGTGGTGGCCCTCCACCGGCGCGAGGATGTAGTCGCGCAGGATGCGCATGGCCATGGCCTTGATCTCGATCTGCGCGAAGCTCATGCCGATGCACACGCGCGGGCCGCCGCCAAAGGTGACGAGGCTGTAGGGCGTGCGCTTGTCCTCCTCGCGCGGCGGCGCGAAGCGGTCGGGGTCAAAGCGGTCGGGGTCAGCGAAGACGCGCGGCAGCCGGTTGGAAGCCGCCAGCCCCAGGCGGATCGTCGTCTCGGCCGGGAGCTCGTAGCCTGCGAACATAACGTCCTCGACCGTGCTACGCGGCGCGTTGCCCACGGGCGAATACAGCCGGCCCGCCTCGTCGACCGCGTAGCCGAGCGCCTTAGTCGCGCGCGCCGCCTTGAGGGTAATCTCGCCGCCCGCCTCGGCCAGCGCCGTGTCCATCTCATCGTGCACTCGTGCTAGGTAAGCGGGGTGCGTCGCCAGCAGGTAGAGCAGCCACGCGCTGAGCGTCGTCGTCGTCTCGTGGCCGGCCACGAGCAGGATGTGCAGCTGGCCGAGCAACTGTGTATCGCTAAAGGGCCGGTCGTCGTCATCGCGCGCGCGTACGAGCAAGCCCAGGATATCGTCCGTCGGGTCGGCGCGCCGCGCGGCGATCAGGCGCAGCAGCAGGCCGTCAAGTTCGCCGCGTACGCGTGACAGGTGTGTGAAGAACTCTTCCTGCGACGTCATAGCCGTGAAATCGGCGTAGAGCAGTTGGTAGAACAGTTCGCGCAGGCGGTCGACCTCGGCGCCGGTTTGGAGCCCGACGAGGGCCGCGGCGGCCACGTCGAAGGTGATCTTACGCGTCTCCTCGTACAGGTCGACCGTGCCGCGCGCGGCCCAGTCGCGCGTGCGCGCGGCGATGACACGGTTCATGATCGGCAGGTAGGCGTTCATGTAGGCCACGGCGAAGGCTGGGTTCATCATCTTGCGGTCGCGGTCGTGCGGGGGGCCGTCGGTGTTGAGCAGGCCTTGCTCGAAGATGCCGGACAGGATGGGCGTCCAGCCGCGCTCGTGGCTGAAGGCATGGCGGTGCGACTGCAGCACGAAGCGGTTCGCCTCCGGCCCAACCAGAAAGACCATCCAGTCGCCGTACAGCGGCCGCAGCCCTGGCGGGGTCTCCCGCTTGAACACGGGGCCGTGCGCGGTCGCCATGCGCGCCAGGTACGACGCCATATCCTGCCAAAAGTCTTCGGGCATGGCGATCTCCGGTATCTGATCGAAGCCCTTGACCGTGTCGACGACCGTGTCGCTCATCATTTGTGTCATGTCTCTACCCTCTCCCTGCTGCGGGGCGATACCGCTCGTGATAGCGGCCGTATCGCGATCATTTCGTCATATGTCTGTGCCCCAATTGTACTCCCGTGGTGATTTCGACGCCCTTCTGTCACTCCGACCGCAGGGCTCGTGAAAAGTCGGCGTGTCCCACTGGGAGCGCGGGCGTCTCGCCCGTCCCCATCGTCCACAGACGGGGGCCGCCCATCCCCGCAGGGTCGTCCCCGCCAGCTCTGGGAGCGCGGACGCTCGCTGCGCTGCTCGTCCGCCCCGGTGTGCGCGTCAGGATGAGCGCCTGACGGGCGGCGACGCGCCGACCCTGCGGGGATGGGCGGCCCCGCCTCCTGAGCACCGGGCGGACGAGCAGCGCAGCGAGCGTCCGCGCTCCCAGTGACGATCGCCCCGAGACGTCCGCGCGCTAACGACTTTTCACGCACCCTGCTCCGGCCGGAGATAAGGCCAGGTTCCCGACAAAAAGGCGAACGATGGGGCATAATAGAGTCGTGTAGGGGCATGGTATGGAAGATTGAAGGAGGAGCCGACAGATGCGAAGCTTGGACGAGGTTGCCGGTCAGGAGTTGCTGTGGACGCCGTCGCAGGCGGTCAAAAAGTCGTATGAGTTGCGCGCCGGGGAGGAGGTGGTCGGGACGTTGAGCTGGCAGCGCGGCACGCTGGCGGCCGCCGACATCGCCGCCAACCATTGGACATTCAAGCGCGAGGGCTTCTGGCATCCACGCGTCACTGTACGGGTGGCCGGCTCCGAGACCGATAGCGCGATCTTCCGGCCGGGCTGGTGGGGCGCGGGCGCCCTTGAACTGGCGCCGGCGCGCCAGATTAAGTGGAGCGCCGCCAACATGTGGCAGTCGCAGTGGGACTGGCAGGAGACCGATGGGCGGCCGTTGGTCCATTTCAAGAGCCAGCAGGGCTGGACCAAGCAGACGGGAACTGTCGTTGTCGATCCGGCCGCCGCCGCGCTGGCGGAACTGCCGTTGCTTGTGTCGTTGGGGTGGTATCTCCTGGTGCTGCTGGCGCAGGACACGGCCGCGACAACCACCGCCGCGACCGTTGCCGTAGTTGCCGCGACGTAGCCTTCGAAAGGTTAGAGGTAATGGGTAATGTATTCAAGGTAATGACCTTCCCTCAGTCGCGGCTATGACCCGACAGGACAGCCTCCATCTCCACCCGCATGGCCTTGGGGATGCTTGGGTCGGCCCTTAGTGCGGCGAGCACGTCCGCGTGCGTGATGGTGTCTTGCTCACCGTTCCAGCACCGATAAGCGACCGGCAGCAGTAGAGAGCGACGTTGCTCGGGCGTCAGATCTCGCGCATAGGATGCCAGGCGCGGCCAGTCCGCTGCCAGGGCAGGGCTGAGGATGGATGCGTTGACGGCTTCCAGCGCCGCGCCGTAGCCCGCGTCCCAGTCGATCCGTGGCATAAAAGCGTGATCGGGCGCGGCGAGGTCTACATGGACAACAGCCGGATCGCCATCATCGAGGATGAAAAGGAGGGCGACCGTCCGTAACCGTTGCCGGCCGACTGGGCTGCCCGAGGCGAGAGCCCCGGGATTCACGAGCAGCACGCCGTTGTGTCGCAAGGTCATCGGGATGTGTGTATGACCGAAAACGACAATCGTGGCGCCGACCCCGCGTCATCGCGGCGCGCTGCCAGTTCCTCCATCTGGTCGGGGTAATGTCCATGGCACAGGAGGAGGCGTCGCCCGGCGCTGGTGATCACTTGTTGGTATGGACGCTCGCGTTGCGCGTCCGCGGTGTCGTCGTTGCCATGGACCGCCACGACGGGCGCGATCGCGCTCAACTGATCGAGTACCCATAGTTCTCCCACATCGCCCGCGTGCAAGAGGAGGTCAACGTTCTCCAGCGCGACGGACAGCGATGGGGGGAAGGCCGCGCATCGTTCGGGCATGTGCGTGTCGGATACTAGCCCGATGCAGCAGACGACGCGCTCGACCTGTATGTCGGGCGGGAGAAATCGGGTCGGTAAAAGGGTCATCGCGTCTCCATCCATAATCTCCGAAGGCGCTCCACGGTAGCTTTCTCTCGTCTCCGTTGGATCGCGTCCAACATCTGCCATCAAGAGTCTAGCATCCCGCCTGTTACGCTAGAGATTATGATAGCGTCCCCAAAGCGCGCGTTTCCGGCGTGGCTGTTAGACTTGCTGGCTTGCCCTCTCTGCGGCCAGCCGCTCGCGTTGAATGGCGAGCACTTGGCCTGTGACAACGGGCACGCGTACCCGACACGACCGCGCCTCGATCTGCTGCCGCCCGGCAAGCGTCCGCCCAATGAGGGGCCGGGCGACACAGCGGAGATGGCGCGGCGGCGCGCGGAGTGGGAGCGGCGCCTGGACGGCGCCGCAGCCTCCTCGGGCGAGCGCGCGGCGCTGGAACACTACCTCGACACGGTCGCGCCGCGCTTGCGCCCAGGCGCGATCGTGCTTGACCTCGGCTGTGGAACCGGCGACGCGCTGCGGCGGCTTGGCGCGCGCTACACCGATGCGCTGGCCCTCGTCGGGCTCGATATCTCCGTGCCGATGCTCGACGCCGCCGACCGCACGCTGCGCCACGCGCCGCGCGCCGTCGTGCTCCGCGCGAGCGCGCGGCGTCGCTTGCCGCTGCGCGACGGGACGGTCGACGTCGTGCTGCGCCGGCTGGCCCCCGCGCTGCCCGACGAGGTTCTGCGCGTGCTCAAGCCCGGCGGCGCCTACATCACGGCCTCGTTCGGTCCGGCGCACCGGCGCGAACTCTATGACGCGCTCAGCGCGCTGCCGCGCCCGAAGGCGACACGCGAGCCGGCGCTGGACGCGCTACTGGCGCAAGGTTTCGCCGCCGTCGAGCACCACGCCTGGCGCGGCGCCGAGATGGTCACGCCGGCCGAGGCGCTCGACCGTCTATTGATGGGTCCGGCCGCGTTCCACCTCGACAGGGCGCGCGACCTGCCGCGCCTGCGCGTCCTTGCCGACGAGAGTGGCGATATGTTGCGGTTGACGACCGACATCGAGGTGTCCGTCGGTGTCAAAGGGTGAAAAGATATCTCATCCGCATGGACGACCCGCCTGACGCGCCGGAGTGGCTGGAGGGGATCGCCTCGGCCTGGATGCGTCCATCGTGTCGTTGATCACTCTGCCACGCCGCATGGGTACTACCGGCGATAGCCCGAAAATCCCCCTTGCCGTCGTGCTTGTGCTCGTCTACTCTATCCACGTCGCATCTATCCATGCGGCGCGCTAGCGCGTGATCGGGTGACTAAGGAGGGGCAATGTGAATGTGATGAAGGACGAGGCGGCTCAGAACGGGCTGCGCGAGCTCATAGCTCTATGGGTAGGTGCGTTTGGCGATCTGGCCGCGAGCGCATGTGCCGAGCGACTTGCGCAAGTCGCGTCGGTGCTCCTATCCGACACACAGAGAAAGGAAACCTTCGCAATGGCTGCCACCAACACCTTTAGTGCTGCTATTACCAACACCCCTGGTGCTAGTGCCGCGCGGCGCCGCGTGACTATCGTGGCGGATATCACCATCTGCCTGGCGTCGTTAATCAGCCTTCTCGTTGCCGGGAGCAGCTTATATAAGGCGACGACCCCATGGCTTTCAGATGTGCCGCGGCATCTTCTCTCGGCTGGCTTACCTGGAGCCGCCTGGCTACGCATGTGAACTGGTCGGGGGGCGAGGTAAACGTGCTCATCGCCATCGCCGCCATTGTGGCGATTTCGGTTATCTCTCGGTCGGTGCGCCGCCGCTCCGCGCGTCTCGTGCAGCATACCCGTTTCGTCGATGCGGGCGTAGGGTGCTGATCGAGTCCCGCGATCCCATCTCCTTACCCGAACCCCAATGCTTGTGCCACGGTGCGCCGCTCCTCGCCCCGTGGCACAAATACCGCGCAAAGGTAACGCGTATCACGCTAAATGCGGCGTGGTCGCCACACACGATCCCCTAGAAATACCCCGCGTCGAAGTTATGGGGGCCTTGATTGCCATACCCATGTACGCAACCACCGTTGGGGTAGCAATCTTGGACGTGGGGCGTACTTATCGAGGGGATAGGCCGCGATGAGTTCTTCGCGTGTGGACAGGCTCAATTTCTCCTTGACGCGCGCCACGTTGGTCTTGACCGTGCCCTCGCTGATGCGCAGGAACGCGGCGATCTGCGCGTCGTGATAGCGTTGCGCGACGAGGTGCAGCACCTCGTGCTCGCGGGCGCTCAGGGGCATATGTGCGATTGGGCTCGCCGCGACCGCGCTGATGGCCGTCCGCAGGCGCAGCATGTCCAGCAGCGTCAGTGCGGCGAAGTCCGGGGGCAGCCAGGTGAGCGGCCCGCGCGCCAGCGGTGCCAATGCGTCGACAACCTCCTTGCGCGGGTGGATGAGGTAGACGGAGACCGTCGTTTCGGCGAAGACGCGGTTGTCGCGCGCGTCGACGGCGAGGGCGAACGGGCCGCCCGGCGTGACGATAAACAGCGGGGCCGTCGTGCCCCGTGAGTGGAGGGTAGCCCCCAGGAGGAGCAGCCCGATGAGCTCCGCGAGTCCGCCAGCCGCGACGTTCCGTTGGCTCCGTCGCATCCTCCCCCCTTCACGCTGCATCCGTCTGGTCCTCTATCAAATATAACGTTGTAGCGCCGGAAAAGAGACATCGCTGGCGTATGGCTAGCGGCCCACCAGCATCGTTGAGAACGAACACGCGGCTCGTGCCGTATCGATGGCTAGGGTGGAGGGGTCGCGCCCGACAGCGATGGTGCGCAACACGGTACCCCGCGCCGCGTCGAGCATGCTGACGCTGTTCGCGCCGCTGCTGGCGACGAAGACGTGGCGCGTCCGCGGGTCTACGGCCACGGCCACGGGGGTCCGCCCCACCCCAATCGTGCGCTGGACGGAGGGTAGCGCGGTCCCCTGGACAGGCGCCAGCGCCATCGCCAGCGCCGTCGTGTATGCACCAACGGCCAGCGCCAGCGTTCCTACAAGAAGCGGGCTCAGCGCTGTTTTGCCGTCAGCCATAGCAGTGAGACCGTGCTTGCCACCAGGTGAGCTAATATCCGGCGGCGAAGGTCAGCCGCCACGAGCCGCCCGGCCAACGCGCCTCGAGGGAGTAGCACGCTGCCTGCGGGATAAGTAGGTAGGAGGGGAACTGCGCCCAACGGTCTACCCCGCCGATGATGGCCTTGGACGGACGCGGGTCGAGGACGGGGGCGGTGCTCGGGGCGCCGCCGCGGATCTGGAACCACAGCGGCGCGCCGGTGCGCCTGTTCCCGCCGCGCAGGGTCGCCTTGTGCCTGTACCCCGGCCGCATGACCCAGAGGACTTTGACCTCCCATCCATGCGGCGTGCGTGTCAAGTATTTCGCGTTCTGGGCATTGCCCGTTGAGACGTGCAGCGTGATGCCGGGGGCGAACCCGGCGGCCCAGACCGGGCCGGCCCCGATCGCCGGCGTGAAGTCGCGGCTAACGACCCTGGGCGGCGGCCCCGCCGGGCAGTTACGTGGCACGGCTCCTGGGATGGGGCCGCTACCGGTCCCGCCGCGTGGAGCGGCAAACGCGCGCGGGCCGCCAATCGTCGCGCCTGGCCCCGAGGGCGCGTGCCGCGGGGACAACAAGCACAGAGCCACGGCAGCGGCACATCCGGCGCAAGCAATAGATCGAGCGTTCATATTTACAGCCGCGCGAAGGACGCGCCGCCGCGTCAGCGTCCGCGCCGCCGACTCAGTCCAGATGTTTACCGACTCGTCAAGGTCCTTGAACACGGGTCACACCTCCTATCCTATCTTGTAGCTTATCGTTCGCGTGAATTGGGTGGCAGTTTGAGGATGCGGCGCGATGCGGTAGAGTCGAGGCATGAGCGAAACACTGGACATCACGACCGAACAAATCAATGACCGGCCGTTGCTGCTGGGGATTATCGAAGATGTGGGGATACGCCGCATGATTGATGCGCGCATTCAGCCACATGGAGGGTGGCAAGGGATCAGCGTGGGCACGGTGGTCAGCATCTGGCTGTGCCACCTGTTGATGGAGCGCGACCACCGCTTGGTGAGCGTGCGTGACTGGGCGGCAGCCCGGACACAGACCGTGAACGCGTTGTTGGGCATCACCCTGCGCGACACGGACATGACCGATGACCGCTTGGCGAACGCGCTGACCATGCTCAGCGACGCAGCGGACCAGGCGGCGGTGGACCACGCGCTGCTGACGGACTGGCTGCAGGTGTACGCCCTGCCGACGCACACGGTGCGCCTGGATAGCACCAGCGTGAGCGTCTATCACGACGATTCACCACCGGAGGGTCTGCTGCGCTGGAGCCACAGCAAGGATCACCGCCCCGACCTGGCGCAGTTCAAGGCCATGCTGGCCAGTCTGGACCCCTTGGGTCTGCCCGTGGCCCGGCAGGTCGTGCCGGGCAACCAGGTCGACGATGGGCTCTACGTCCCGGCCTACGACGCAGCGGTGCGGACGTGCTCGTGGGCGGCGACAGCAAGATGGGGGCACGAGCCACGCGGGCGCACAGCGCGGCCACGACGCGTGCCTACCTGTGCGCCTACCGCCCGGCGCGAGCCACCGCGACGGACGAGATCGCAGGCTGGGTCGAGGACGCCCTGGCCCACCCCACGCGCTGGTAGGACCTGCGCGCGGTCGATGAGCGGACCGGCGAGATCACGACGCTGGCCGTGGTCGATGCCTGGACGCGGGAGCAGCAGGACGGGGAGACGGCGTGGGTCGAGCGCGTGTTGGTGGTGCGCTCGACCCAGATGCAGGCGGGGCTGCGCCGCACGCGGGAGACGGCGCTGCTGCGCGCGACGGAGCAGCTCGCGGCCGCCTGGTCGCGGCCGGACCGTCTCCCGCACCCGTGCCGCCCTGGCGCAGGCCGTCACCGCCATTCTGACGGCGGCGCGCCTCGCCGGTGTCGTGCGCGTCGACCTGGCCGCGGAGATGCGCCCCGACGGCTCCTCGCGCTGGACGGTTCGCGCCCTCGCCGTGGACCGCGCCGCGTGGCAGCAGATGGTTGACCGCCTGGGCTGGCATGTCTACGTCACCAACACGACGGCGGACCAGTACACCGTCCCCGCGCGGGTCGACGCTTACCGCCATCAGGTCATCCAGGAGCGTGGCTTCGCCCGCCTCAAGACGCGTAACCTGCGCATCCGTCCCGTCTACCTCTCCGACGAGCGCCGCATCGCCGGCTTGACCTGGCTGCTCTGTCTGGCCTTGCGCGTCCTGACCCTGACCGCGTATCGCCTGCGCACCGCCCTCCAGCAGCGCGGCGAGACCCTCGCCGGCCTCACCCCGCCTCCCGCGCGCAGACGACCGCACGCCCCACCACCGAACGCGTCCTCACCGTCTTCCAGCACATCACGCGCACCGCCCTCGCACTGCCCGACTCCCTGCGCGCTCATGTCACCCCGCTCACCCCTGTCCAGGAGCATGTGATCGCCTTGCTCCATCTGCCCCCCGATCTCTACGCCCGCCTGGCGTTCCCTGTCCCTCAACCGCTTGCTCATTTACGCGAATGATAAGATGGAAGTAGATATTTTCCTGGACTACTGGTCATGGACGGCGGTCTGGCGAGGTTATCCAAAGGGGAGGAGCGGCGCATGAAAGTCAGTGTGCAGGGCATCGAGCGGAACGATGCCAGAGCGAACGGCCCGCGTGAGTTCGTGTACGATGTCAAGACCGAGATCGACGCCCAAGAGCGCACGTTCGCGGTGTGCGTTTCTATCGAGCAGATTGGCTCCAGCCCCGTGCCCTGCGCCATGTTCCGTGACCCCAGCGAGATGCGTATCTTCAGGCACGATCAGAGGCCGATCACCGCTATTCTCAGGGGTGTGCTCGATGTCTATAACCGCGAACAGGCGATACTGCCTGCATGATGTAACCGGCATCACCACCCCACTCGCGCCGTGGACTTTCCCATCCCCACCATAGGCGCAAGAAAGTAGCGTGCCCCCGTGCAGGGCTCGTGAATTATTGTAGGGGCGTATGGCATACGCCCGTGCGTTTGAGACCACGGGCGTATGCCATACGCCCCTACACAACGCCGGGAGCCTTGGCAGCACGGATAATTCACGAGCCCTGTGCTCCCGTGTGATCGCCCTTGACAGACGCGGGGACGGCTCCTATACTGATAATCATTATCATCAAAGGAGTCGAAGAGAGACATGACGGGGGAAGCGATGGAGGAGGCGGCGCGGCGCCTGGAAGCGTACGGACATCGCGCGACACCGCAGCGCATGGCCGTGCTGACGGCGTTGATGGCGCAGCGCAGCTATGTGACAGCGCAGGACCTGCACGTGTCTCTCTTGCGCGTGCAGCCGCATTTGGGGCTAGCGACGGTCTACCGCACGCTGGAGTTGCTCGTGGACTGCGGTCTGGCCGAGACATTCCCGCAGCCGAACAATGAGATGCGCTACGCCTTCTGCTCGGCGCGCCACCACCACCACCTCGTGTGCAAGCGCTGCGGCCTCGTCGCCGAGGTCCCTGGGTGCGCCCTACAGCCGGTCGAGCGCGAGCTTGAGCGCCAGAGCCACTTCGCCATCACCGACCATGCGCTGACCTTCTTCGGCATGTGCCAGGAGTGCCGCGACGGGTCCCCTATGACGCCCGCTACGGCCTAATCGCTTTTTTTTACCTTTTAGTGATAATCGCCGTCAAATGAGAATGAAAGTCTACTGGTGTTCGGCCTGCGGCATGAAGTGGCCTTCATAAGATCTCTATCTCTCGCAGCAACCGTTTGGAAGGAACAGCCTGTGCCCACGAAGACACGTACGATCCGTCATGCCGTAGCCGCGCTCGGCCTCGCTAGCCTCGCTGCCTACGCGGTGGCCATCCCGGCCGTCTCACACGCCGCGGCGCCCGCAGCGTCCGCGCCGCGCGTGTCAACCGCGTCGACGAGGATCGTCCAGGCGGTCGGCGCCGAGAACGAGTACGCCAACGTGATCAAACAAATCGGTGGTAGCCATGTCTCTGTTCTCGGCGTCATTAGTGACCCCACCACCGACCCGCATACGTACGAGTCCAGCACTAAGGACGCCGGCGCGGTCGCCAAGGCCCAATTGATCGTGCAGAACGGTGTCGGCTACGACGACTTCATGGGCCATCTCGAAGCGGCCTCGCCCAGCAAGAACCGCACGGTCATCGACGTTGGGTCGCTGCTTGGCCTCAAGACCGGCGTCAACCCGCACCTGTGGTACAAGCCCACCACTATGCCGCGGGTCGCGGCGATGATCGCGTCTACCCTGGCGGCCTATGACCCCGCCGACAAAGCGACGTTCAACTCTAACCTGACCCGTTTCGTCGCCTCGCTGGCACCCTGGAAGGCGGCCCTCAACACGCTGCATCGAGGCTACGCCGGGACGCCCGTGGGCGTTACCGAGCCGGTCTTCGACTACACGCTGCAGGCGGCGGGGCTCACCATCCTCACACCGCACAGGTTCGAACTCGCCATCCAGGAGGGCAATGACCCCTCGCCGCAGGACGCGCAGAGCGAGGCGAACCTGCTTTCCCAGAAGCGGGTCAAAGCCTTCTTCTACAACCAGCAGGCCGTCGAAGCCGTCACCACGAAGCTGCTCGGCATCGCCCGTGCCAAGCGCGTTCCGATCGTCGGCGTCTATGAGACGATGCCGCTCGCCAAGGATTACCAGAACTGGATGATGGCCGAGGTCATGGCGGTCGCTAAGGCGCTGGGCCAGGGCGTCTCGACCGAGCGGATCCGCTAGCTATGAACCATCACCTCGAACCTGTTTCCCCGTCCGGCCCGCCGGTCCTGGCCCTCGAGCATGTGGCTGTGGCGTTGGGCGGACGGCCCGTGTTGCGCGACGTGGACGCCCAGATCGGCCCCGGCGAGTTCGTGGGCCTGATCGGGTCCAACGGCGCCGGCAAGACCACACTGCTGTGTCTCATCCTGGGCCTTGTGCGCGCCGGCGGCGGGCGGATCGAGGTGCTGGGCCGTCCGCTGCGTCACGGCCGCGGCAACCGGGCCATCGGCTATGTGCCGCAGAAGCAGAGCATCGACCCGGACATGCCCCTGCGCGGGCGCGACCTCGTGGCGTTGGGCATCGACGGTGAGCGCTGGGGCATCCCGTTGCCGCGCAAAGACCGGCGCGCGCGGGTCGACGAGGCGTTGCGCGCCGTCGGCGCCCTCGCCTACGCCGACGCGCCGGTGGGGCGGCTCTCGGGCGGCGAACAACAGCGCCTGCTGATCGCGCAGGCGTTGCTGGCGAACCCGCGCCTGCTACTGCTCGACGAACCGCTCTCCAACCTCGACCCGCGCGGCGCCGGTGAGGTTGTGCGGCTGGTCGCGCGGCTGGGGCGTGAGCGCGGGATCGCCGTGCTCCTGGTCGCGCACGACATGAACCCGCTCGTCGGGGTGATGGACCGCGTGCTCTATCTGGCCGATGGGCGCTCGGCCATCGGGCCGGTCAATGAGGTGGTGACGGGCGACGTACTGAGCCGGCTCTACGGCTACCCGGTCGATGTGTTGAACGTGCGCGGGCGCGTGCTCGTCGTGGCCGGCGGCGCGGTCCTCAGCGGGGCGTGGGAACAGGGGCAGGAGGCGGCCGCCCCCGCGCGCGTCTAACCGACGGTGAGTCCTCTATGAATAATCTCTTTTCGCCGGATATGTTCCAGAACGACGCGGTGGTCAACGCGCTGATCGCGGGCACGATTGTGGCCGCCGTCACGGCGGCGCTCGGCTTTTTCGTGGTGCTGCGCGGGCTCTCCTTCGCCGGCCACGCCATCACCGACATCGGTTTCACGGGCGGGTCGGCGGCGGCGCTGCTTGGCGTTCCCGCCCTGTGGGGCCTGCTAACTTTTTGCGCGCTGGCGGCGCTGGGCATCGCGCTGTTGGGCGAGAAGGCGCGCGACCGCGATGTAGCCACCGGCGTGATCCTGGCCCTCGCCTTTGGGCTCGGCGCGCTGTTTATCTACGCCGGCAGCCACCTCGCGGTGGGTTCGCACAACGTCAACACGACCTTTACCCTGCTCTTTGGCTCGATCTTCGACGCCGACCCGGCGATCATTCCGCTGATGGCCGCGATCGGACTGGCCTGCCTCGTGGCGCTGGCGGCGTTGTACCGTCCGTTGCTGTTCGCCTCGGTTAGCCCCGAAACGGCGGCGGCGCGCGGCGTTCCGGTGCGCCTGATCGGGGTCCTCTTCCTCGTCGTGATGGCGCTGGCTGTGGCCGAGACGGCGCAGGTCGTCGGCGTGCTGCTCTCCACGGCGCTCCTGATCGGGCCGGCCGCGACGGCCACCTACCTGACGGCGCGCACTGGGCGGGCCATCGCCCTCGCCGTGGTTTTGGGCGTCGTCGAAACGTGGGTGGGGATCACCTTAGCCTACGACAGTTATACCTGGGGCGGCGGGACGGGCTGGCCGGTCAGCGCGTTTATCACGCTGCTGGCGCTCGGCGCCTATCTGCTGGCCCGCGTGTTGTGTCCGGCGGCGCGGCGCCGCGAACGCCTGCTAGCGCGGGGCGGCGCCGGTTTGGGCGCGCGGGCGGAGGCCTGAGATGGCGGAGATGTTCGGGCAAGAATACATGCGGAACGCGCTGGCGACCGGCACGATCGTGGCGGTCCTGGCCGGTCTCGTTGGCTTCTTCGTGGTGCTGCGCGGCGTCTCTTTCGCCGCGCACTCGCTGGCGCAGATCGGCTTCGCAGGCGCGGCCGGGGCCGTCCTCATCGGCGTGGACCCCTTACTCGGCCTGGCGCTTTTTGCCGTCGGCGGCGGCGTGGGCATGGGGCTGCTGGGCGCGCGCGACCACGACCGCGATGTCACGACGGCGCTCATCTTGGTGGCGTCCCTGGGCGTCGGTGCGCTCTTCCTGACGCTGAACACGAGCTACGCCACGGCGGCCTTCGGCCTGCTCTTCGGGACTATTGTGGGTATCAGCCGCGCGCAGGTCTGGGAGACGCTGGCGCTGGCGGCAGCCTGCCTCGTGGCGTTGGCGGCGCTGTACCGGCCGCTGCTGCTCTCATCGGTCAGCCCAGAACTCGCGGCGGCGCGCGGCGTGCCGGCGCGGCTGCTCAACGTGCTGTTCCTGGTCGTGGTCGGCCTGGCGGCGGCGGTGACGGTCCCCGTCGCGGGCACGCTACTCATCTTCAGCCTGATGGTCGGACCCGCCGCCGCGGCGGTAGGCCTGGCGCGGACGCCGGTCACGGCGCTGTTCGTGTCGGTCGCGCTCGGCCTCGCCGCCACCTGGCTGGGCATCGCGCTAGCTTATACCACGGGCTGGCCGGTTGGCTTTTTCATCACCGCCATCGTCACGGTCTTCTACGTGGCGACGCGCTTCACGCATCCGCGCCACACGACGCGTTCAGCCCGGGTCACCGTCGTCGACTCCGGGACGGTGGGGACGACATAACCGTGCCGGAAAAACTTGACGCCGCTCCACTCGATCACCAGGGAATAGCATCCAACATCGTCCGGCAAGGTCTATATGTTCGTAGTGGACTCGGCCACATTGTGTTTGGACATTCGACGCGCTGCATAGACATGCATGGACGGCGTACGTGGCGGCGGCAGGATGGTCGACGCTTCGCTTGTGCGACGGTTGAGCGCAGGCGCGAGCGAGGCGCGCCTCGCTCACACGACCCGCAGTTGAACAGTACGAGAGCAATGCACCATCAACGCACCATCAAGGTTCGAGAAGGCGTATGCTGGCGTCGGCGTCACGTCCCCGGCGCGAGAGGCACGTCCAGGCGCAGCGTGCCTTGCCGACGCCCCTGCCGCGTCACCATGACGATGCGCGCCGCGTAGTGGCCAAACATGGGGAGCGCGATCGTGCCCTGATAGCCGCCAGCGCGCCCGACCAACGTGGCCATGGCCGGGCGCATTGCCATGCCCGGCATTGATGTGGCCACCTCCGCGCGCCCCACCATGCCGGCGCCCCCGCTGCCCGGGTTCTCGACCCGCAGATACAGCGTGTTGGTGCCGGGTAGGGCCGGGTAGAGCGTGCCACTCACCCGCGTCCCGCCCGTGAGCGTCCCGGCGACGGGCTGGGTGTGGCCGCGCACGACCAACCCAGTTCGAGGAACGGCCGGAGGACCCGATTGTGCCGGGTCCTCCGGCCCCGCCCCAACGCCCCCGCCACACCCGGCGAGCAGAAGGCCGGCGGCGAGGGCGCCTAGACTGGCGCATCCGGGGGTGACGCCCCGGCCGTGAGGGAGGCGCCTCGCCCACCAGCCTTGCCGCACCCACCTTACATGGCCCATATTTAGATACCCCGGTGGCGGTCAATCCCGTTCATTATCCCTGGTCCGTCCGCGTTATCGGCGTCTTATGGCGCGACGATGGGCAGGCCCATCCGGCTACCGGTGCGGCTTGTCCGACGACACGCGGGTGGCCGGCTGCGCGGGAGGGAGCCCTTCCGCCTTGGACGGGCGTCCGCCTGCGTCGACGCGTCGCCCGGCTACTGGCCGGGGGGCAGGACGGTGACCGTGCCGTCCATGCCCGGGTGGATCAGGCAGGCGTAGTGGTAGACGCCGGGCGCGGTGAAGGTCAGCGCGAAGGGGTGCGGCTTGGGCGCGATCAGCAGCCCCGAATTGACGAAGCCCATTCCGCCGTCGGTGTGGCCGCCCGCCGGGTAGATGACCCGCGGGTTGAGCGCGAGCGTGGGCGGACCGCCCCGCTGGGACAGCGGTGTGATGAAGCCGCGGCGCAGCTCGGCGAGGAGGGCCGGCGCCCCGAAGCTGACGGTGTGGAAGCCGGGCGACCAGACCACGGTGTCGCCGACATGGACCGTCAAGTCCTCCGGCACGAAGGCGTCGGCCGCGTACTGTGGTGTGCCGTCGTCGTAGCCGCTCTGCACGCGGTAGACGTGCGCGGCCGTCGGGCGCGGCAGCACCTTGACGACGCCAGACATACTCTGGCCGGGGTGCGCGGGGTCGTAGTGGACCAGGCAGTAGTACGTATACGTGCCCGGCCTGGTGAAGGTCAGGCTCCAGGTGTCGTCGGGGCTGCCCTTGGACATGAAGCCGGAGTGGGCGACGCCCGTCCCGTCGTAGGTCGCGCCCGCGCTAGGGGCGACGAGCCGCGGGTTGATTTCAACCGTGGGTGGGCCGGCCTTGGCGGGCACGACTAGCTGGAGGGTGGCGGCAAGGGCGTCGAGGGCGGCCTTGAGGCCGAAGGCAACGTCGTGTGGCTCAAGCAAGCCACCGATATGCCAGCGCACTGTGTCGCCGGCATAGACCTGGATGACCTTGGGGGTGAAGACGTTGGCGGCGTAGTCGTCGTCGCCGTAGCCGGCGGTGACGTCGTAGGTCCGCGCGCTCGTTGGCGCGGCATTGTCGGTGTGCGCGGCATATCCAACCACACCGGTGGAGGCAATAGCGAGGATAATCGCCGCGCTCACAGCTGCGTCTGTTCTCATGAACGGTCTCCTGTTCACTCTCGGTTGTCTGTCTACTGTTCCCGGGCGCCTGTCTACGGAGCAGCATGTGGCGTCGCGCCGCTCATCGAACACCCGGCCCGGTTCCTCGTTGGTGTGCGGTGGCTCTACGCGCCGTCCGCTCCGCCCTGCCCAAGTTGGCGTAACATACCCAGGTCGTCCTGGACGGCCCATCGCTCAACGACCTTGCCGCCAACCACACGCAAGATATGGATCTGCGCCTGCGCGATGCGCCGGCCCGTCGGGGCAATGCCACGGAAGGGGCCGGCGTGCGTCCCCATCAGGGTGACGCGGACGGCCACTCTGTCCTCGTCAGCGATCAGGTCCTCGATCATGTGCCGACTGTCGGGGAACGCGTCGCGCAGCAATGCGATGGCCTGGCGTAGCCCAACCGGCCCGGCCGGTGCGCCGGGCGGCGCCGCATGGTCGACGAAGTCGGCGGTGACCAGCGCATCGGCCAGGGCAAGTTGTGTGCGGTTGAACAGGTCATCATAGAGGCGCTGCGCCAACGCCTTGTTCTCATCGATGGTCATGACGCTCCCTCCCGGGCTGTGTTCCCACGGGTGGCGCAACGGGTGGCCTACCGCAGCAGCGTGGGATTAGCGATGACGAGGTCCTCGATACCCTGCAACCCGTTGGGGTCGGCGGCCAGCGTGATCAGGCCCGCGTGGCCGAAGAAGATGACGACATGTGTCACGGTCTGGCCGTATCTCTGGACGACCGTGTCCACCCATCGTCTGCCAACGCGCGCGTTCGCCGGGTGGCCGTCGGCGCTCATGTCCAGCGTGCTCGTCCTGCCCGGGATTGAGGTGTCGGACACCCCCACATCGAAGGCCAGCCGGGTGTAGCCCGCGTATGCGTGCGTGAACAGCGCGATCGAGGCGGCGTGGATGCCTAGCAAGGTCGCGTGCGCGTAGCGCACGCCGGACACAGTGCCGTCGGCCGTGTCCGACACGTCCTGCGCCCCTTGCTGATCCGCGAAGTCGGCCAGGGTGAGAGAGCGAGGAGATCGTGCTCCGGTGGCCAGCGCAGTATGCGTGGCCCCGACAACGGGGACCACGAGGGTGAGCGCGAGGATCGCGGATAGGCGCGCGGCGACTGTGATCGGATGCGCGGCTAGGTGTGGGCGAGCGACGCCGCCCTCTGTACGCCATTGGAGTATCGATCGTCGGACCGTGGTACGCATGGATGTCCTCCTGTCAGTGATAGTAAACCTGGTGAAACGATGGGCGGCGCCGTCCTGTTCTCCAGTGTGCGCCCCACCGGCGACGAGTGCTACCGACAACTCACACATATACCCATACACTCCGCAACGCTACGTGGCGGCCCCACCATTGTATGGGTCGGAGCGCGCATGCTATCATGCCAGCATGCCAACGGGCGCGAGGGGCGGCCCCTGTCGAGGGTCGGCGGCGGCGCGACGATACCGGGGACGACACCGGGACAGGGCGAGCGTGCGTAGATGGGGCAGAGCGAGGATGGGGCCTTCGGCCTGTTGCTCAGGCGCCACCGCGTGGCGGCCGGCCTCTCGCAGGAGCAGTTGGCGGAGCGGTCGGGGCTGACGGCCCAGGGGATCAGCGCGCTGGAACGGGGGCTGCGCCGGGCGCCCTACCCGGACACGGTGCGGCGACTGGCCGCGGCGCTGGGCCTGTCGGATGCGGATCACGCCGCCTTCCAGGCCGCGGTCGTGCGCGGGCGACATCCCGCGTCCATTCTTGCCCTCCCGCGCGACGCGGCCGTGGCCCGCCCCAGCACTCCTTCCGCGCCGGCGCATCATCTTCCGGCTCAGCCGACCTCCCTGATCGGACGCGCGCGCGAGGTGGCCGACGGGGTAGCACTGCTGCGCGGGGACGACATGCGCTTGCTGACCTTGACCGGACCGGGCGGTGTGGGCAAGACCCGGCTCGCGCTGCGCGTGGCCTACGAGGCGCGGGGCCTGTTCGACGATGGCATTGTTTTTGTCGCGCTAGCCGCGCTACGCGATCCCGACCTGGTTGCCGCGACCATCGCGGATGCCCTAGAGGTGCGGGACATGGGTGGCCGATCGCTCCAGGAGAGCGTGCGCGCCCACCTGCGCGACAAGCGCCTGTTGCTGCTGCTGGATAATTTCGAGCATGTGGCCGCGGCGGCGCCGCTGGTGGCCGATCTGCTCGTCGTGTGTCCCGGCGTGGCTGTTCTGGCCACCAGCAGGGCGGCCCTGCATGTGCGCGGCGAACGCGTGTACCCCGTTCCCCCGCTGGCCACGCCCGACCCCGCGCGCCTGCCCCCGCCACATGTCCTGGCGACGATTCCGGCGGTCGACCTCCTGGTGCGGCGGGCGCGCGACCTGGCGCCCGACTTCACGCTCGACGCGGCGAGCGCGCCGGCCGTCGCCGCGCTGTGTCATCAGCTGGACGGCTTGCCACTGGCGATCGAGTTGGCGGCGGTGCGACTCCGGGTCCTCTCCCCCCAGGCCCTCCTCGCGCGCCTGGGGCGCCGCCTCCCCGTGCTGACGGGCGGGGCGCGCGATCCGCCGGAGCGGCAGCGGACGCTGCGGGCCACGTTGGACTGGAGCTACGACCTACTCACGGCGACCGAGCGCGCCCTCTTCCGTCGGATGGCCGTCTTCGCGGGTGGATGCGCGTTAGCGGCGATCGAGGCGGTGTGCGCGGACGGCGCGGACGGCGCGGATGCGGGCGTTGGGGCGCTGGACGGTCTTGGCGCGCTGGTGGACAAAAGCCTCGTCCGGCGCGACGGCGATCTCGACGGGGAGCCGCGCTTTAGCATGTTGGAGACGGTGCGCGAGTTCGGGCTGGAACTCCTGGCAGCGAGTGGCGAGGCCGAGTGGACGTATCGACGATATGCGGCGCACTACGCAGCGCTCGCGGAGACGGCGGAGCCGGAGTTGGTAGGGCCGCGGCAGGCCGCGTGGCTGGGCCGCCTCGATCGGGATGCCGCCAACGTGCGGGCTGCTCTGGGGTGGGCGTTGGCGGGCGGCGACGGTGCGCTTGGCGTCCGCATGGTGGGGGCGCTTGGGCGCTATTGGGAGTGGCGTGGGCATCTGGGCGAGGGCCGACAGTGGCTGGAACGGGCGGTGGACGGGCGGGAGGGGCCACCGGACGCGCGGGCCAAAGCGCTTAATGCGGCCGGGTGGCTGGCGTACCGGCAAAGCGCGCACGACCGCGCCGTGGCGCTCGCGGAGGAGAGCATCGCCGTGTACCGCGCCGTGGGCGACGCTGACGGCGTCGCCCAGGCCTTAAACACGCTGGGAGCGTCGCTGCTCCGACGGGGCGATGCGCGGGGGGCGAGCGCGGCACATGTGGAGAGTTTACGGATACGGCGCGCACGGGACGACCGTGCCGGGGTCGCGGCTTCCGTTACGAACCTGGGGCTGGTCGCCGAGTACGAAGGGGACTTCGCGCGGGCGGCCGCCTTGTATGCCGATGGGCTCGCGCTCTACCGGCAGCTTGGGGATACGCGCTACGTCGTCTGGGCGCTCTATAATGTCGCGAGCGCGTTGCGTCAGCAGGGCGATGCCGCTCGTGCGATGGCGTGCGGGCGGGAGGGACTGGCGCTGTTTCGGGACCTTGAGGACACCTTCGGGATGGCCCTGGCCTTGCAACTGCTCGGGGACGTCGCGTGCGACGAGGGGCGATACAAGCGTGCCTCCGCGCTGCACCTCAAGAGCGTGGGTTTGTATGAGGCCCTGGGCAACCGCCTCGGTATCGCCGAAGGCCTGGAGAGCATGGGGCGCGTGGCGATGGCGCGACAGCAACCGGAGCGGGCGGGGCGACTGTACGGCGCGGCGGCGGCGCTGCGCAAGGAGATCGCTGCGCCGATGTCGCCGGTCGAGCGGACCGCGTATGAGCGCACGATGGCGACCCTGCGCGCGGCGTTGAACCCCGGGGTACTCGCCGCGGTGTGGGCTGGGGGCGGGGCATTGTCGCCGGCGGAAGCTATCATGGAGGCTCGAGAGGTCGAGGTGTGATGGCGACGTCCCCTATCCGTCAGTTCGTCACGTATGCCGACGAATGAACGCTTTTCGCTGCATGTCTTCGGCGACATGGGATCGCGAGATGTGAGCTTTGCGTCCGTGGATAAAACACTTCCCGCACCGTTCGTGTGTCATGTGGCCGAGTCCATTCATAGAAAGTGCTCCCACACGCAGTTGCCGAGCAGGTGCGCCTCGCGCGTGAGGGCGATGCGTTCGGGGCGACGGCGAACAGGCCCTGCGCTTGCAGCAGCGTGATCTCGCCCAGCCACAGGTCGACCGGGTCGGACCAGCCGCCGCGGCGGTACGCCTGGCGCGGACACCAGCCACGGCGCTGCTCGTATCGGTCGCGCTCGGCCTCGCCGCCACCTGGCTGGGCATCGGACTGGCCTATGCCACGGGCTGGCCGGTTGGCTTCTTCATCACCGCCATCGTCACGGTGTGCTACGTGGTCACCCGCTTCACGTACCCGCGCCACACGGCGCGTTCAGCTCGGGGCGCCGTCGTCGACTTTGGGATGGCGGGGACGGCACATGGCTGCGGGGTCGATAGGCCAGACCATTAGGTGGCGGCGCGCTGCCCACGCTGGGCCAACTCGGCGCGCAGGCCGGTGAGGATAAGCCCCAGGCCAAACTCGAAGTCGGTATCACGGTCGCTCTCTCGGAGCTGGGGGGCCAGCCGGACGACCTGGGGGAACGCCGCGGCGGGGAGCGCGGCCGCGTCCAGGCTGGAGCGTCCCGGCTCCAACGCGAAGCCGCGCGCCTCGGCCAAGGCGTAGCCGATGGTGAAGTCGGAGAGCACGCGGAACGCGCCGAGCGCCGTCCGCCCGTCGAAGCCGGCCGCGCACAGAATGTCCAGGAACCCCTCGATCAGGCGCGCCTCGCCCAGCACATGCGGCACGCGGTCGAGCAGCAGCGGGAAGAGCGCGGGGTGGCGGTGGGCGACGCGGCGCACCGACCGGAAGCCCTCGCGCACGATCGTTTCCCAATCGGCGGCGGTGGGGGGGACCGTGATCTCCCCCAGCAGGGTCTCGGCGATCGCGTCGAGCAGCGCCTCCTTGTTGGCGACGTGATTGTAGAGTGACATCGCCGCGACGCCCAACTCCGCGCCGAGCCGGTCCATCGTCAGCGCCGCCGCGCCCTCGCGGTCGGCCAAGCGGATCGCCGCCGCGACGATCTGCTCCGCGCTCACCTTGGGGCGTCGCGGCATACGCCTTCCTCCTCCTCGTCCTGCACTCCTCGTCCCACCCCCTTGACATTCGCAGCATAGCATATTAAACTTATGTCGTAAACTTACATCGTAAGCAAAGGAGGACACCTCACCATGCCCATGCTCCTCATCACCGAGCCTTCCCGCCCGCGCTGGTTGAGTCTATCCGCGCGGCGCTCCCGCCCGGTCTCACCCTGGATGTGGTCGCCTCGCTCGACATCGCCGACTTCGCCCAGCGCGCCGCCGCCGCCGACATGCTGCTCGTCGGGCATCGCCGCATCGACGCCGCGCTGCTGGACCTGGCCCCGCGCGTCCGCTTCATCCAGCGCCTCGGCGCCGGCTACGACAACATCGACGTGGCGGCCGTGGCCGCACGCGGCATCCCCGCGGCCTACACGCCCGGCGCCAACGCGGCCGCCGTGGCCGAGCAGACGATCGCGCTGATGCTGGCCCTGCTCAAGCGCCTCGTCCCCGCCGTCGAGGCCACGCGCGCTAACCGCTGGGCGTTCGGCGACCTGACGGCGGCGGGGCTCGGCGACCTCGCCGACGCCACGGTCGGTCTGGTCGGGCTGGGGCAAATCGGCCGCGCCGTGGCCGAGCGCCTGATTCCCTTCGGCCCGCAACTCCTCTACACTCAGCGGCGCCGACTCGACGCCGATACGGAGGCGCGGCTGGGCGTGCGCTACACCGCGCTTGATGATCTGCTGGCCGCCGCGACCATCGTCAGTTTGCACGCGTCGGCCACTACTGAAACGCGCGGGCTCATTGGAGCGCGCGAGTTGGATCTGATGCGCCCCGGCGCTCTGCTGATCAACACCGCACGGGGGGAATTGGTGGACGAAGCGGCGCTGCGCCGCGCCATCGCACGCGGCCATCTCGGCGGGGCCGGGCTTGACGTGCTCCAGCGGGAGGCTGATGGCGGCAACCCGTTCGCGGACCTGCCCCAAGTGCTCGTGACGCCGCATGTGGGCGGCGTCAGCCGGAGCGCGGGCGCGCGCATCTGGGAGATGGCCCTGGTCAACATCGGGCGCGTCCTGAGCGGGCAGACGCCCCAGAGCCTCGTGCCGGGGCTTGACGAGGAGAGCAGTCCCACGGCCGCGCTCTAACGCGCCGGGACGCTTGTGGCCACCCATCGCGGACATGCTGAATGGCCGGCGCCGGGACAACAAGAGGGCAAGGGGAGTAGAATAGGGCAGATAGCACGGGCTGGGTTGAGGTATGAACGATTTTACCTATGCGGACACGTCGTCTTGGGAGCCGTGGCAGTTGGAATATGAACATGGGGCATTTTATATCTTTCCGCCAACAGGGGTTATTGAAGCTATAGATGCACTGAGAGAAACGTACGACCCAAAATCCGCCTCATATTGTCAGGCGCATATTAGCCTCAGCGAGCCAGTGAGCCATCCATTAACTGAGGCCGAGTTGGAAGAATTACAAACAAAACTATCCACCCTGGAACCATTCGACGTACACTATGGACCCGTGCGTGGCTTCTCGCCCTATCCTGGAGTTGCCTATGCCATCGCGCCAGAAGATACATGTAGACAGCTTCGCTCGGCAATTCACCACACGTCCCTGTTTAGAGACGTGCCTTTGAGCAGAGAGCACATTGCTCCTCACATGACCATCGCGGAGTTTATGTCAGTGGAAAGAACTGAAGAATTAGTGCGGCAACTTAAAGGGCATGTTCCAGAGGGTAAATTTTTATGCGCATCAATAGAATATGCCGTTCCTAACAACGACTTCTACTTTGAGAGAGTCCTAACCATTGCCCTTCGCGCATCCATTCGCGTAGCATCCGCGCCTTCTCCGTCCGGCCCAAGGTTAGATACGCCTAATATTCGTAATCAAGAGATAACACCGGGACGCGTAGCGCCTCCACCTCGATAATCCGCGTGTGTGGCGCCACATCTACCGGCGGTTCCCAAGCCCCATTGGGCAGGCGTTTCTGGAGGGCGCCCATAATCTCGACCGCGATGCCGTCAAGCATGGCGGCGCCGAAATGGGAGCGGATACGCTCGGTCTCCGCGAACACGATCCTGCGTGTCACATAGCCATTGAGCCGGCGCTCAATCTCATAGACGCCGGCTTGATCGGTCTGGATATCGATATCATGCGGGTTGATAGGCATGCCCTGGAGCGCGAAGCCCAGGCTACCTGTCACCGCCCACGTTACGTCTGAGCCCCGTAAGCGCGTCAGGATCGTGCGCAGAACGGCCAGATGCATCGGATCGATCACGCTTCCCCCTGCATACATGACTTTGCGCCCATGGATAAAACACTTCCCGCACCGTTCGTGTGTCATATGGCCGAGTCCATTCATAGGAAGTGCTCCCACACATAGTTGCCGAGCAGGTGGGCCTCACGCGTGAGGGCGATACGTTCGGGGGTGACGGTGAGCAGGCCCTGCGCTTGTAGCAGCGCGAGATCGCCCGGCCATAGGTCGACGGGGTCGGCGTCGTGCTGGCGACGGTAGATGGCGCGCTCGATCCCCGCGATCAGGCGCAGGCCCATGATCATGCCGTCCGAGCGGGCGCGGTCGGTGTCGATGGTCTCGACGCTGACCGCCGGGTCTTCGCCGTGCTCGATGCGGCGCAGGTAGCCGGCCAGACCGCGCACGTTGCCGCGGCGCTCGCTGGCGTAGTAGCCGTGGGCCGCGACGCCGAAGCCGAGGTAGGGCGTCTGCACCCAGTAGGCCGTATTGTGGCGCGACGCCCAGCCAGGCTTAGCCCAGTTCGAGATCTCGTAGTGCTCGTAGCCATGCGCGGCCATGTAGTCGCGCGCCCACTCGTACATCTCGGCGGCGTGGTCGCCATCGGGGATGACGAGCTCGCCGCGCTGGAGCGCGCGCAACAGCGGCGTGCCCTCTTCAGGGATTAGTCCATAGAGGGAATAGTGCGGTAGGTCGAGCGCGACGAGGCGCGTCAACGTGTCTTGCCAGTCGGAGAGGTCCTGGCCGGGCAGGGCGTGGATCAGGTCGCCACTGAGGTTCTCGAAACCGCACGCGCGCGCCGACGCGAAGGCGTCGAGGGCCTCGGCGGCGGAGTGGATGCGGCCGATCGTGCGCAGGATGTCGTCGTTGAGGCTCTGCACGCCGAAGGAAAGGCGATTGACGCCGGCGGCGCTGATGGCGCGCAGCTTGTCCGCGTCGAGCGTGCCGGGGTTGCACTCCATGGTGATCTCGGCGGCGGGATCAAGGGTGAAGCGCGCGCGCACCGCGTCGAGGATCCGCGCCAGCAGGTCGGGCGGGAGCAGACTGGGCGTTCCGCCGCCCAGGAAGACAGTTTGCGCGGGCGGATGGCCGAGGCGCCCGGCGCGGCGTTGCATCTCCGTCTCGACAGCGGCAACGTAGGCTGGCATCTGCTCGTCCTGGCCGGTGAAGGTAGCGAAGTCGCAGTACATGCAGCGCTTCTGGCAAAATGGGACGTGGATGTAGATGCTGAGCGGGCGCTCCTGGTATTGCGGCGCCGCGAGCGTGGGCGCATCGGCCACGCCTTTAGTGGTCATCGTCGAGTAGGAGGGACTAGTTATCGTGGACATAGTAGACATAATGGTGGCGTCGGGTAATCCTGGTAAGCGGCGGGAGTTCGAGGAGATTTTCTCCCTGTTGGGGGCGCGCGCCATTCGTCTGGTGAGCCCGCCTGACGCGGGTCCTGAGGTCGCCGAGACGGGCCGGACGTACCTCGCCAACGCGCGGCTCAAGGCGTGCGCCTACTCTTCTCAGTATAGCATTCCCGCCCTGGGCGACGACTCGGGCCTCGCCGTCGACGCGCTGGACGGCGCGCCGGGACTCTACACCGCCCGCTTCGGCGGCCCAGGGTTAAGCGCGACGCAGCGTGTTGACTTGCTGCTGGAGCGGTTGCGTGGCGTTCCGCCGGAGCAGCGTGGCGCACACTTTGTCTGCGCGCTTTATCTGGCCTACCCCGATGGGACGGGTGTCGCGGCGCACGGCCGCGTCTACGGCCGTATCGTCGAGGCGCCGCGTGGGGGCGCAGGTTTCGGCTACGACCCCATCTTTCTGCTGCCGCGCCTTGGCCGCACCATGGCCGAGCTCGCGCCCGACGAGAAGCATCGCCTCAGCCACAGGGGGCATGCCGTCAAAGGGTTGCTGCGGCGTCTCGACACGCCAACGGCGCGAAGCATGCTATAATAAAGAAAGTGGCACGAACTCTCTCTCCTAAAAACTCTCTCCCCAACACCATCACCCGTCCCTCCCTGGCGGTCGAGACGCGCGAGATCATGCGGGCGCATGGTCTGCGTCCGCGCAAAGAGTTGGGCCAGAACTTCTTGATCGACCGCGACGCGCTTGCCGCCGTGGTGGACGCGGCGCGGGTACGTCCCGGCGACACAATCCTGGAGATCGGACCGGGCATCGGGACCCTTACGGGCGAACTGGCGGCGCGCGACGCATGGGTGATCGCGGTCGAGCTTGACGAGACTATGGCGCGGGTCGTGGAGACGCGGGCGCTGACCCGGCGGAACGTGACGGTGGTGCGTGGCAACGTGTTACACATGGACCTAGGCGACGTGCTGCCGCCGGCCACGCCGTACAAAGTGGTCGCCAATATCCCGTACTACATCACCGCGCCGATCCTGCGCCTGTTCCTCGAAGCCGCGCGCAAGCCGGAGTCGATCGTGCTGATGGTGCAGCGCGAAGTGGCCGAGCGGCTGGCCGCGCGGGCGGGCCGCCTGAGCATACTTGGCGTGATGGCGCAGTTCTACGCGCGGGTCGACATCGTGCGCGCCGTGCCGGCGAGTTCGTTCCTGCCGCCGCCGGAGGTCGACTCGGCCATCGTCAGGCTCACGCCGTACGCCGAGGCGGCGATGCCGGCGCCGGTCGACGACCCCGACCGTTTCTTTGGATTGGTCAAGGCCGGCTTCGGCGAGAAGCGCAAGCAACTGCACAACGCGCTGGCGCACAACCTGGCGCACATCCCCGCGCCCGAGATCGACGCCGCGCTGGCGGCCGCCGGCATTGAGCGGACGCGGCGCGCCGAGACGGTCATGCTGGAGGAGTGGGCCATCCTCTATGCGCTCCTGGACGAGAAGTTGGGCAAGTTGGGTAAGAAGATACACAAAGCGGGCGGCGCGCGGCGATGAAGATGGTCGTGGGCCTGGGTAATCCCGGGCGGCAATATGCCAACACGCGGCACAACGTGGGCTTTATGACCGTCGACGAGGTGGCGACGCGCCACGGCGTCACGGCGTGGAAAGAACAGATGGGCGCGCTGACGGCAAAGGCGCGCATCGGCGCGGACGATGTGTTGCTCGTCAAGCCGCAGACGTTTATGAACGACTCCGGTGAGGCGGTGGGGCGGTTGTGGCGCTGGCACAAGCTGGCGTGGGAGGATGTGTTGGTGGTCTCCGACGATATAGATCGGACGTTTGGGAAGTTGCGGTTGCGCGAACGCGGCAGCGCCGGCGGCCACAACGGCCTGAAGTCGATCTTCACTCATCTGCGCTCGCAGGACATCGCGCGGCTCAAGATCGGTGTGGGCCGGCCCGATCAGCGTGAGGCGCGCGACTACGTGCTCTCGCCCTTCACACCGGCCGAGCGCGAGGAACTGCCCATCGTGATAGCCCACGCCGCCGACGCGGTCGAGTTGGCGCTGCGCGAGGGCATCGTCGCGGCTATGAATACGATGAACAGCAATCAGCAGCCAGCAATCAGCGGTCAGCCAGGCGGCCGCGAAGCCGGCCAGCCGGGCGTATAGCGATACGCCCCTACGTTGAGAACTATGATGCGAAAAGATTGTGATTTGTGCGGCGTGACGTCGCTGCTGGTCTCCGAGCCACACCTTAAAGAATTGGCCGATGGGCTACGACGCAAGCGGTCCGTCCGCGTGTATGGCCTGCCGTCCGCCGCGCACGTCGCCGCGACGGCCACGCTCGCTCGCGCGCTCGACGCGCCGATTTTGCTGGTAACGACCTATCCCGACCGCGCGTTGCAGCTCGTGGATGAGTTGCCGTCGTGGCTCGGCGCGCGGCATGAGGCGCACTACTTCCCCGCGCTCGACGCCCTGCCCTACGATCGCGCTGAACCCGAGCATGGCTTGATGCAGCAGCGTCTGGCCGCGCTACAAGCGCTGGGCCGCGCCGGCGCCTCGGGCGCCTCCCAGGAACGGACGGCGCCTGTCGTGGTGGCGCCCGCGCGCGCATTGCTCCAGCCCTTGATGGACCCGCTGCGCTTCCAGGGCTTGACCGCGGCCTACAAGGTTGGGCAACGCTTCAACCTACAGGGCGAGCTCGCCAAGTGGGAGCGGAGCGGCTACAGCGGCGTCGACACCGTGTCCGCGCAGGGTGAGTACGCGCGACGCGGCGGTATCGTCGACGTCTTTCCGGGCGACGCGGCCGAGCCGGTGCGTATCGAACTGTTCGGCGACGACATCGATTCGCTGCGCCACTTCGATCCCGAGTCGCAGCGGTCGACCGCGCGTATCGACACGCTCACCGTCACCGCCGTGCGCCAGCAGAGCGCCAACGACGCGCGCGCCGCCGTGGCCGCGTTGCGGGCGCTTGACACCTCGGCCATGCTTCCACAGACGCGCGAGCAGTGGGAGGGCGACCTCGTGGCGATCGAGAACGGCTTGCTGCCCGCGGGCTCCGAGCTTTTCGCGCCGTATCTCAACCCCGACGCCGCGTCGTTAATCGACTACCTGCCCTCGCGCGCGCTGATCCTGGTTGACGAGCCCGACGCCTGCGCTGACGCCATGGATGACCTCTACCGGCAGGCGCGCGAGATCCGCGCCGAGTTGGAAGGGCGTGGCGAGTTGCCGCGCGGCCTACGTGACGCGCTGCTGGCGCCCGACACGATACACGAACAGGTGTCCTCCTCGCTACGCGTTGAATGGTGGACGCGGGGGGCGCCCCTAGAAGCGCGAGGGGCGGACCTATCCCTCCACGATTGGAGCGAGGGGCGCGTCTTCGTGCCCGCCCTTACGTACGCCGGGCGCCTGCGCGGCTTTCTCGACGACACGTTGGAGTTGCGCCAGGAGGCGGGGCGCGGGAACGCGCCGGGCCGCGTCGTCGTAGCGTCGTTGCAGAGCGCGCGCTTGGCCGAACTCTACGAGGAGCGCGGGGAGCCCATCGGCGTCGCCGCGACGATTGGCGGGGAGCCCCAGCGCGGCAGCCTCTCGCTCGTGCAGGGCTCGCTGCTGGAGGGTTGGCAGGCCCCCGCGCTGGGCCTCTACGTGTTCGGTGACTCCGAGGTGTTCGGCTGGAGCAAACCGGCCCCGGCGGCGCGCTTCAAGCGCGAGGCCACGGTGCACGTCGGGCTCGACTTCAAGCCGGGCGAGTATGTCGTACACATCGAGCACGGCATCGGGCGCTTCGACGGCGTGGTCAAGCGCGTCGCCGCCGGCATCGAGCGCGAGTACCTCGAACTGCAGTTCGCCGGCACCGACAAGCTGTTCGTGCCCACCGACCAGCTTGACCGCGTGACGCGCTACGTCGGCATGGGCGAGGGCGCGCCGGCGTTGAGCCGCCTCGGTACGGCCGAGTGGACGCGCGCCAAGGCCAAGGTCAAGGAGTCGGTGGCCAAGACCGCGCGTGAGTTGCTGGACCTCTATTCGTTCCGTGAGCAGGCGCAAGGCCACGTCTACGAGCCCGATGGCACGTGGCAGCGCGAGATGGAGGCGGCCTTCCCCTACGAGGAGACGCCCGACCAGCGGCGCGCCATCCTGGACGTCAAGCGCGACATGGAGTCACCCAAGCCAATGGATCGCCTGGTGTGCGGAGACGTTGGCTACGGCAAGACCGAGGTGGCAATGCGCGCCGCTTTTAAGGCCGTACTGGATGGCGTGCAGGTCGCCATCCTGACGCCGACGACGATCCTGGCGCAGCAGCACTACGAGAACTTCAGCCGGCGCATGGAGGCGTTCCCGGTGCGCCTGGCCGTGTTGAGCCGCTTCCAGTCGCGCGCCGAGCAGCGCGCGATCGCCGCCAAACTAGCCGCCGGTGAGGTGGACATCGTGGTGGGCACGCACCGGCTCTTGCAGAAGGATATTGCTTTCAAGAACCTGGGCCTGCTCGTCATCGACGAGGAGCAGCGCTTCGGCGTCAAGCACAAAGAGTATCTCAAGCGGCTGCGCCGCGAGGTCGACGTGCTGACGTTGACCGCGACGCCGATCCCGCGCTCGCTGCACATGGCCCTGGTAGGCGTGCGCGACATGAGCGTGATCGAAACGCCGCCGGAGGGGCGTTTGCCCATTCGCACCTACTTGCAGCCCTTCGACGAGTATCACATGCGCGAGGCCATCCTACGTGAGCTCGACCGTGGCGGTCAGGTATACATCGTGCATAACAAGGTGCAGACGATCCAGGCCATGGCCGAGCGGCTGCGGCGGCTTGTGCCGGAAGCGCGTATCGCGATCGGACATGGGCAGATGCCCGAGGATGAACTCGAGAAGGTCATGAACGATTTCGCGCGCAAAGAGTACGAGATCCTGGTCTGCTCGTCGATCATTGAGAGCGGGCTGGACATCCCCAACGTCAACACGATGATTGTCAACGAAGCGCCGAACTTCGGTCTGGCGCAACTCTACCAGCTGCGTGGGCGCATCGGACGCGCCTCGGTGCGCGCCTACGCCTACCTGCTGTACCGGCGTGACCAGCGCCTGACGCGCACGGCCGAACAGCGCCTGCGCGCCATCTTCGAATCGACCGAACTCGGCGCGGGCTTCAAGATTGCCATGAAGGACCTGGAGATCCGCGGCGCCGGCAATCTGCTGGGCGCGGAGCAGAGCGGCACGATGGCGTCGGTGGGCTTCGACCTGTACAGTAAGTTGCTGGCGCAGGCCATCCAGGAGCGCAAGGGCGAGCAGCCGGAGACGGAGCGCGCGGCGATCGCGGTCAGCTTGCCGCTGGCTATGTACATACCAGCGGACTACGTGGAGGCCGAGAGCCCGCGCCTCGACCTGTACCGGCGCATCGCCGGCCTGGAGGACCAACGCGGGCTCGACGAATTGGACGACGAGATCCGCGACCGCTTTGGCCCCGTCCCCGCGCCGGTCGATGGTCTGCTGTATTTCGCGCGGGTCAAGAGTTTGGCCGCGCGGGCCGGGCTCGAGGGCCTCTCGCTCGACGACAACACGCTCACGATACGGGGCGGCGCGGACACGGTGTTCGATCGCATCGCGCTGTACAAGCGCTTCGGTGGCGACGCCAAGATAGTGCGCAACGTGCTGCGTCTCCCCCGCCAACGGCTGGGAATCGACTGGCGTGGTACGCTTGTGGCTATATTAGAAGAAACGATAGCGGCGAATCAGCCGCGTGAACTAGCAGTAGCAAGTGTTTAGTGGCTAGTGACCAGTGTTTAGTGACTAGTTGCGCTGATACGACTAACTCAACACTAGACACTCAACACTAGTCACTAGCCACTCAACACTAATCGAGGACATCAATGGCAAAGAAACTGGTGATCGTGGAGTCGCCATCCAAGGCTAAGACGATCAAGAAATTCCTGGGGTCCGACTACGATGTGCGCGCGTCGGTCGGGCATGTGATCGACCTGCCCGCGAAGGGCCTGGGGATCAACGTGCGCAAGCGCTTCGCCCCGCGCTACGAGATCATCAAGGGTAAGGAGGGCGTGCTCGCGGAGTTGCGCGCGGCCAGTAAGGACGCCGAGGAAGTCTACCTCGCGCCCGACCCCGACCGCGAGGGCGAGGCTATCGCCTGGCACCTCGCCAACGCGCTCGACGTGCCCATGGCCAAGCGCGCCGTCTTCAACGAGATTACCAAGAGCGCCGTGCAGCAGGGCATCGCTGAGCCGCGCGAGATCAACACCGACCTGGTCAACGCGCAGCAGGCGCGGCGCATCCTGGATCGCCTCGTCGGCTACAAGATTAGCCCGATCCTGTGGCGCAAGGTCGTCGGCAACACCAGCGCGGGACGCGTGCAGAGCGTGGCGTTGCGCCTGATCTGCGACCGTGAAGATGAGATCCGCGCTTTCACGCCGCGCGAGTACTGGACGGTCACGACGCGGCTGGCTAAGGGGCGCGGCAAAGGCTTCGAGGCCGAGTTAGTGGCGCGCCTGCGCGACGACGAGCGCGAGACACTCGCGATCGCCTCGGAGGGCGAGGCCAACGCCTTGAAGAGCGAGTTGGAGGCGGAGACGGCCGTCGTCAGGGACGTGACGCGGCGCACGCAGCGGCGGCAGGCGCCGCTGCCCTACACCACGAGTACGCTGCAGCAGGACGCCTCGACGCGGCTGCGCTACTCGCCCAAGAAGACGATGAGCCTGGCGCAGGAGCTCTACGAGGGCATCGACTTGGGCGAACGCGGCACGCAGGGGCTCATCACCTACATGCGGACCGACTCCACGCGCATCGCCGAGGAAGCCGTCGCGGCGGCGCGTGAGCTTATCACGTCGCGCTTCGGCAAGAAGTACATCGCGACCGGCCCGCGCGCCGCCAAGAAAGCCGGCGCGGCCGTGCAGGACGCGCACGAGGCGGTCCGCCCGACCGAGGTCGTGCTGACGCCGGACGATATCAAGGACGCGCTCAGCGCCGATCAGTTCAAGCTCTACAGCCTGATCTGGCAGCGCTTCATGGCGAGCCAGATGGCCCCGGCGGTGCTGGAGACACTGACGGTCGAGGTCGCGGCAGGCGCGTTGCTGTCGCGCGTGAGTGGCTCGACCGTGTCGTTCGACGGTTTCTACGCCGTGTGGCCGCGTGAGGGCGACAAAGATAGCAAACTGCCTGAGCTGGCCGCCGGGGATGTCCTCAACGTACAGGGCGTCGAGGCGGCGCAGCACTGGACGCAGGGACCGCAGCGCTACACCGAGGCCAGCCTCATCAAGGAGATGGAGGAGCTTGGTATCGGCCGCCCCAGCACCTATGTGCCGACGCTGGTGACGATCCAGAAGCGCAAGTACGCGACGCTGGAGCAGCGCCGCTTCGCGCCGTTATGGTTGGGAGAAACGGTCAACAATCTGATGAAGACCTACTTCCCCGACATCGTCGACGTGACATTCACGGCGGAGATGGAGCGCGGTCTCGACGGGGTAGAGGATGGCTCGCGGGAGTGGGTCGCGCTGCTCGGCGCGTTTTACGACGACTTCAAGGGGACGTTGAGCGAGGCTGAGGAGCACATCGACCGGGTGGAGAAGCCGGTCGAGGAGACCGACCAGATTTGTCCCGACTGCGGCAGCCCCATGGTCATCAAGATGGGGCGCTACGGGCGCTTCCTGTCCTGCTCCAACTACCCGACCTGCACGCACGCCGAGCAACTGCTGACGCGTATCGGGCTGGCGTGTCCCAACGGGTGCGGCGGCGACGTGATCGAGCGCCGCACCAAGCGTGGCCGCACCTTTTATGGCTGCAGCAACTACCCGGCCTGCACGTTCGCGTCGTGGGATCATCCGCTGCCCGAGCCGTGTCCCGAGTGCGGCGGCCTACAGGTCGCCATGAGTGGCCGGCAAGCCGGCAAGACCAAGTGCATCGCCTGCGGACGTATCGCCGAGGTCGTCGTGGAAGAGGGCGACGGACAACCCGTCGACGTTCCGGCCCTGGCGCCGGTGGGCACGCCGTTCGACGCGGCGCCACGCGATGTACCGGAGGCGGAGTCGCCGCGTGAACCTGTTGGGGCTGGCGCCCCATAATGTGGATGGGATATGGCATGACCTTAAAAGGTCATGGCAGGGACCGGACCTTGAAAGGTCTTTCTGCTGCCACCAGCGACCGACACGGCGGCCATGCGCTCGACGGGGGGGAGCGCGTGTCACGCCCCGACAGACCTTTTAAGGTCCGTCGTCTGCCATGACCTTTTAAGGTCAAGCCCGGGTGAAGGGCTTATATTCCAGGGCTAAGCACCTAGGCTTTACGCCCTAATACCTGTAAAATTAGGTGAGTACAGCCCCACACCACCGCCCATTTCACGCCCATTGATCGGCATTGATGGGGACAACAGGCGCCTACAGGGGCGGCGCTTTTGCTAGTGTATGGGTAACACCAGGAATAACCGAACGGAGAAGCGGGTGGCAGGAGGAAAGATGCCGCGCATACGGGCGACGACGATCCTGGCCCTGCGGCGCGACGGCCAGGTCGCGATGGTGGGCGACGGGCAGGTGACGATGGGCGACGTGGTCATGAAGCACCATGCGCGCAAGATACGCCGTCTGCACAACGGGTCCGTCATCGCCGGCTTCGCGGGGAGCGCCGCCGACGGCTTGACGCTCGTCGATCGCTTCGAGTCGCGGCTGGAGCAAACGGGCGGGAAGTTGCGCCGGGCGGCGGTCGATTTGGCGAGAGAGTGGCGTACGGACCGTTTCCTGCGCCATCTCGAAGCCGAGTTGTTGGTCGTGGACGGCGAGGAGATCCTCGTCATCCATGGCAACGGCGACGTCATCGAGCCCGACGAGAACGTCGCCGCCATCGGGTCGGGCGGTCTATACGCGCAGGCAGCGGCGTCGGCGCTGCTACGGCACACTGAGATGAGCGCGCGCGATATCGCCGTGGCGGCCATGCGTATCGCGAGCGACATGTGCATCTACACCAACGCTGATGTGGTGTTGGAAACGATAGGCGAGTGATTAGTGTCTAGTGTTTAGTGACGAGTGGCCGTGTCTACCGACGACCACTAAACACTAGGCACTAGACACTAGTCACTCGCACAGAGGTATTCAAAATGAGTGATGTGAATCTTGAAGCCTTGACACCTGAGCAGATCGTTCGGGAGCTGGACCGCTATATCGTGGGTCAGACGAAGGCCAAGCGTGCGGTCGCCGTCGCGTTGCGCAATCGCTACCGCCGGCAGCATGTCGCGGAGGAATTGCGCGCCGAGATCACGCCTAAGAACATCCTCATGATCGGGCCGACGGGCGTGGGTAAGACCGAGGTGGCGCGCCGCCTCGCCAAGCTGGCCGATGCGCCTTTCATCAAGGTCGAGGCGACCAAGTTCACCGAAGTGGGCTACGTGGGGCGCGACGTCGAGTCCATCGTGCGCGACCTGGTGGAGAACGCCGTGGGCATGGCGCATGACCAGCGCATGGGCGAGGTGCGCGAGAAGGCCGAGGTCGCCGCCAACGAGCGGCTCGTATCCGCGTTGATCAAGACGATGGACGAGCGTCCTGGTGGCGCTGACGACGGGGCCGAGGAGGGCGCCGTCACGGTGCGCAAGCAGCGCGGTGAGCAGGCGCAGCAGCGGCGACGGCGACGCGCCGTAGCTAAGATGCTGGCCGACCAGAAGCTGGAAGAGCAGATGGTCGAGATCGAGATCGAAAGCGACGAGAACATGGCCTCGGCCATGGAGTTCGTGAGCGGCATGAGTTCAGACGACGTGAACGACGCCCTGCAAGATTTCCTGATCAACCTGCAGTCCTCGCGCAAGCGCTCACGGCAGGTGTCGGTGCGCGAGGCGCGACGCATCCTGTCACAGGAAGAGGCCAACAAGCTCGTCGACTGGGACAACGTGGTCGACACGGCGATCGACAAGGTCGAGCAGGGGGGCATCGTCTTCCTCGATGAGATCGACAAGATCGCGGGGCGCGGTAACGAGAGCGGACCCGACGTGTCGGGCGAGGGCGTGCAGCGCGACCTACTGCCGATCGTGGAAGGATCGACCGTCAACACGCGCTACGGCCCGGTCAAGACCGACCATGTGCTCTTCATCGGCGCGGGCGCCTTCCACCGCGTCAAGCCGAGCGACCTCATCCCCGAACTGCAAGGCCGCTTCCCGCTGCGCGTGGAGTTGGACTCGCTCACCAAGGAAGATTTCATCCGCATCCTAGGGCAGCCAGACAACGCGCTGACCAAGCAGTACCAACTGCTGCTGCAGGTCGAAGACGTCACGTTGAGTTTTGCCGCCGATGGACTCGACGAGATGGCGAGTGTCGCGACCGACCTCAACGAGCGGGCCGAGAACATCGGGGCGCGGCGGCTGCACACGGTGATGGAGCGCGTGCTGGAGGACCTTAGCTTCGAGGCCAGCGCGCATAAGGGCGAGACGGTCGTGATCGACCGCGACTACGTGAGCGAGCGCGTGGCCGGCATCGTCGCCGACGAGGACCTGAATAAGTACATCATCTAGCCCTGCCGTGACGCTCAATATTGATGGCCCGCGTGGCGGCTAATCGGCCGCCACACGGGCCATTGCCTTTTACGGCGCGGTGGCTATCACGCTCACGGTCCCAGTCCCGTTGGCGCGTGGCGTTGCCGGGTGCGCAAGCCAGGGTATCCACCGTCGCACGCTTTGCGGAACCCATCCCCACGCGGGGGCGCTCTGTGATGCTCCACCGTCGCGCATGTTTGTGACAAAGAGCTGTCCTGTCCGCGCATCCAGCGCAATCGCGCTTGGCTCCGTACCGGCGGTGAGGTGGCGTATGAGTTGTCCCGTGCGGCTATCTAGCACCTGGACCGTGCCGTCCAATCTGGCGAGGAAGATACGCCCGGCGCCGGCATCCACCGCAATGGACCGCGGTCCTAAGCCGGCAGGGATGGTGTGCAGCGCCTGTCCTGTGCGGGCATCGAGCACATTCACACTATCACTGTCTCCATTGACGACGAAGACGCGGTTGGCGCGCTCGTCGATGGCCAAGGTGTAGGCGCGCTCGTCGATGGCCAAGGTGTAGGCGCGCTGGCCCACGGCGACCGTGCGCACGAGCGCGCCCGTGTGGGTATCCAGCACGCTCACGCTGCTGGGCCCGCTGATCGTGCCGGTGGGGAATACGTTGCTGTTGACGACAAAAGCGCGCCCTGTACGAGCGTCGACCGCGACGGCGACGGGAGCAGTGCCTACGGGGACGGTCCGTATGACCCGACCGCTCCGCGCGTCGAGCACACTGACGGTACCATCAACCTGATTGGCGACGAAGACGTGGCCGGCGCGCTCGTCAACGGCCAGCGCGACAGGACTATTACCGACAGGGACGGCGCCCGTGAACATCGTCGGCGGCATCGACAAGCCGTGTACAAGAGCGCCGCCGCTTACGAGCGCTCCAAGAAGCAGGGTGCCTCCAATAACCAAGGGCCATGCTGTCCTATGTGTCATCGCCGGCCTGCCCCTGGGCCGGCGCAAACTGGGCGCACACCGGTCCCCGCGTCTGCACGAAGAGACGCGCGTGCTGATCGTCGGACTGGATAGTGGGCGGGCTCATGGCGCCACGCAAGGGCACGGGCGGCAATGCCATCCCCTGCTGAGTATCGACGATCTGGGTAGAGCCGGATTCTGGTAAGAACACACGCCCATCGCGGCCATCGACGATAGCCTGAAACGCGAAGCCCGTTACGGCAATTGTGCGTGTGCCCTGTATCGTCTGCGGGCGCGCGATGCTCGTCCCGAGTAGCACGATGGCGCAGAGGCCGCGCGCCAATGCTCCTCCCAGGAAACGTTTGTCGCGCATCGTCTGTCCCTTGCCTTTCATTATGGGCACGGAGGGGACTTTACCACGGCGCATTGATGCTCGTCCGCTTGACGAGCGCGCGTGGGCACACCATGCCCTCTCCCCCATACTGTATGCGCTTCGGAGAAAAAGCGTGTCGGGCGTTTATCCACGGCTCGTGCATTATCGTAGGGGCGTATGGCATACGCCCGTGGCCTCGCACGCGCGGGCGTATGGCATACGCCCGTGGCCTCGCACGCGCGGGCGTATGGCATACGTCCTACGCCGCGCCGGGCGTCTTGGCCCCGTGGATAATGCACGAGCCGTGGGCGTTTATCGTCGAGGCGTGAAGCGATTGAGCGAATCGTTGACGCCACGCCTCACCTTGTGTTAGGATAATAATAGATCGGATGTTCTATTATTATAGCGGCGTGTCGAGGCGTCGAGGAGAGCACACCTATGAACGTGGCTGGCAAGCGTTTCAACCCCCAGGCCCATCGTCCCAAGACGCAGCGCCTGCGCATCGGCGTGCGCGGCGCCTCTGGCACGCGCAAGAGTACCTTCGCCGCGAGCCTGGCCGAGGCCGGCCTTGGCAAGCTCTGTTTCTTCGACACCGAACTGAAGAGTTGCCACTTGCCCGGCGCCGATGGGTCGCGCTTCGACGCCTTCGAGCTCGCGGAACCGAATGAGTTGGAGGCCGCCATCGACTGGGCGCTGCACGATCCCGAGGGCCACGCGCAGAACTACGGCTGCTTCGCGCTGGACTCGTGGAACCAGTGGTTCGCGCCCACCTACGCCGAGTTCCTCAACGCCAAGCGCGAGGAGACCGGCAATCCCTACCCCGAGCTCGACGGGGCCGACTTGCAGCGGCTCCAGGTCGTCTGCGGCGAGATCCTGCGCCCGCTGTGCATCGACTCCAAGGCGTGCGTCGTGATCACCGACACCATCGCCGGCAAAGGCTTGGAGGAGAAAGAGGACAACGAGGTCGGGCGCATCGTGCCGATCAGCGCGAGCGGGCTGGAGTACTTCGTGGACGTGCTGGTCGAGTCGGAGTTGCGCATCGGCGACGACGGCATCTCCGAGGCTTGCATCCATCGTGTCATCAAGACCAACACGCGCGCGTTCCCTATTGGCCTCGTGCTGGAGAACCCCTCCTTTAAGGACTACCTGACGCGCCTCGGCGCCGCCAACGTGGCCAACGCCGAAACGATCAAGGCGGAGACCATCGACCTCGACGACATGCCGCCGTTCACCGTGGTCAAACCGAGCGAGCCGACGGCTGAAGCCTTGTTGGCGGCGCTATTGGAGAAGGTCGGACGCTTGGGCTTCACGCGGGAAAACCTCGTGACCGTGGCCAACCGCGACTACGGCAAACCCGTCCTCTCCGACCTGGCGCCCAGCGAGATCGCCGCGCTCGACGGGCGCATCGAGGCGGCCGCACAGAAGAGGGGCGCGCAGGACACGCCGACGTCTGCAACAGCGCGCACTGGTACACGTAAGTCGTAGGCGCTATGTCCCACGCGATCGTAGGTTTCCGGCGGGGTTGAAATCGTTGGCGACCGTTGGCGCTGGCAAGCCCCCTAACCCCCTAGCGCCTGCGGCACAGTGTATACTGGCAGCATAGATTGTGGGTCACTGTGTCTGGATAAAGGAGGTGCTTGTGAAATATCCGGTCGAAGAAGCGGCAACAACGGAGGTGGGATCACCAGGTCAAGGACGTGGCGCACAAGATTACAAGCAGGCTTGTCTCCACCCTGCACGAAAACGGGGTGCAGACCGTCGCCATCGGCGACATACGCGACATCAGGAAGCGCGTCGATGTGGGCCATACGGGCAATCAGCGCATCCACCAGATGCCCTCCGGGATGATCCGGCATATGCTCACCTACAAGGCCGAACGATTGGGTATGGCCGTGGTCGTGCAAGACGAGCGCTACACCTCGCAGACCTGCCCGGTGTGCCAGGCGCGACACAAGCCGCGCGGGCGTGTGTATCGGTGCCGGTGCGGGTTTGTCGCACATCGAGATAGCGTCGGCGCGTACAACATCAGACAAAAGTATCGGTGCTTCGGCGCAGTAGTTGGCCTCATGGCGTGGCCCATGGTGGGTGTGCGGTATCACGCGCACCTATCGCGTAGCCCGTTGCCCGGTGGACAGCGGGAAAGAATCCCCGCGCTTTAGCGCTGGGGAGTACGTCAAAACAACATATACCGCGACCAGTACCCTGGCCATCGGATTGTCCTCTGGCTACATCGTGCGGTTGGTGGAAGACAGCGCCACGACGGTGCGCGAGACAAGTGGTAAGCGCTCCGCGACGCCTGGAGGATGGTTTACGCTGGCGACGCATAGCGAGATGCGGCATATCTGAGCCAGAAGCGCGGATAGACCTACAGTGCCTGTGCTGGCGCCCCGTTATAGCTTGTCAAACAATCTGCCGGATGTACAGATAGACGCGTGGAGAGGATGTCATCGTGGGACGAGCGTCGCGACGTAAGCGCGCGAACGGAGGCGCCGGTTTCTATCGGCGCCAACACCTGCTGGCGGCGATAGACAGCCAGCAGGATGATCCGACCCCGGACGAGTTCGCGGCCACAACCGCGGATAATGGCTTGGAGCATCCACGTACGCTGCCACAGCGCACGGGCGGTGGGGCAGCCGATACAGAAGAGGGGCGTCCGGCGCCGGATTAAACACCGCGCCATGCAGTTCCAGTCAGTGACCCCATGCCTGAAGGCAGGGGACTCCTCGGCACAATGAGTTGACTTAGAGGATCATCGTGCAACTCACCATCACCACCACACATCGCCCGGCGACCGATCTCGGCTACCTGCTGCACAAGAACCCCGCGCGCCTGCAATCGTTCAAGGGGTCTTTCGGGCAGGCGCACGTCTTCTACCCCGAGGCGACCACGGAGCGCTGCATGGCCGCCCTGCTCCTCGACGTCGATCCGATCGGGCTGGTGCGCAAGGGGCGCGGGCAAGAGGGTAGCGGGTTCGCGCTGGAGCAGTACGTCAACGACCGCCCATACGTCGCCTCGTCGTTCCTCAGCGTCGCCATCGCCGATGTATTTGGGACGGCCCTGGGCGGCCGCAGCAAAGACCGCCCCGAGCTGGCCGAGACGTCTATCCCGCTCGAGGCGACGCTGACGGCCGTACCCTGTCGTGACGGCGCGGAGTTGCTGCGCCGGCTGTTCGAGCCCCTGGGCTACGCCGTCGACGTCGCGTCTCATGCGCTCGACCCGACCTTCCCCGATTGGGGTGAGAGCCCCTACTATACGCTCACGCTACGCGCCACGACGCGCCTGCGCGACCTGCTCACGCACCTCTACGTACTCATCCCAGTGCTGGACGACGACAAGCACTACTGGGTCGGCGACGACGAGGTCGCGAAGCTGGTGCGCCACGGCGAGGGCTGGCTCGCCGCGCACCCCGAACGCGCGCTCATCGCCGCGCGCTACCTGAAGCATCGCCGCAGCCTAGCCGACGACGCCCTGGCGCGCCTCACGGACCCCGACGCTCTCGACCCCGGCGCGGTCGCGGAGACGCACGAGGGCGAGGAAGAGGCGGTCGAGCGGCCTCTGAACTTGCACGACCAACGGCTTGCCGCAGTCCTGGCCGTGCTCAAGGACCATGGCGCCCGGCGTGTGCTCGACCTGGGCTGCGGCGAGGGCCGTCTGTTGCGGCTGCTGCTGGCGGACAATAGCTTCGACGAGATAGTGGGGCTGGATGTCTCCTACCGCGCGCTGGAGCGGGCGCGTGAACGTCTCCACCTGGATCGCCTATCCGAGCGCCAGCGCGAGCGCGTCACGCTCATCCACGGGTCGCTCACCTATCGTGACAAGCGGCTCACCGGCTACGACGCGGCGGCTGTCGTCGAGGTGATCGAGCACCTCGACCACGCGCGGCTGGCCGCGTTCGAGCGCGTGTTGTTCGAGTTTGCCCGGCCCGGCATGGTCGTGGTGACGACGCCGAACCGTGAGTACAACGCGCGCTTCGCCACGTTGCCCGCCGGGACCTTCCGCCACAAGGATCACCGCTTCGAGTGGACGCGCGACGAGTTCCAGGGCTGGGCTGAGGCGCTGGCCGCGCGCCACGGCTACGCCGTGCGCTTCGCGTCGGTCGGCCCCGAGGACCCCAACCTTGGCGCGCCCTCGCAGTTGGCCGTGTTTACCGAACTCAGCCAGATTCATTCGGGCGTCGATAATCACATTGGGAAGGCGTGATCTACGGTATCATCAGGGTGGTACCTTTCTCCCCGTAAACGGGCGGTCGCACGAGATCCTCGACGAGGTGTGGGATACGTACGGACAGTTTTCGGTGAAGGGGTTAGAGAATATCGCCCGTAGCGAGGATCCGTGGATCGACGCGCGTCGCGGTTGCGCCCCAGGCGACTTCTGCCGCGAGGTTATCGCCAAAGACGCGATGCGAGCCTATTACTCCGGGCAGCGCCGTCGCGCGTAGCGCGTCTAAACTTATGGTGCGCAACAAGCAGAAGAACGTTGTCCCTCCGCGACCGCGTGCCGGTAAGGATATCGCCCCCGAAGCGGTTGCCCCTTTCGGGCGCGGCGCCGAACATCAAAGACGCGATCCAACAGTGAATAATGGAGGGGGCATCAGGAGCGCCCCGGATACCGTGCAACTCGGCTCGATCACATTCAAGGTCCAGAATATCATCGTAGGACAGGTCGACGGCGACGCCGTGCTCCGGCGGCTGCATGAGAAAGTGTCGCGCGGCGAAGCGCTCGACGCGCAGGATCGCATCGACCTCATCCTCTCGCCGCTGATGCGCCAGCGTCGTGCGTTGGATGACGTGTTGCCTGACGCGGCCCAGTTGGCGCAAGCGTTGCCAGCGGGCCAACTGAAGCCGACTATGGCCGCCCTCGTCGGGTTGGCGTATCATTATGTTGATAAACGTACGGTGAAGGACATTTTGGAGGGTATAGACATGGCCAACCTGTTGCAGCAATACATAGAGCAGGGGCTGGAGCAAGGCCTGGAGCAGGGCACGCGGAACACGATACGGACAGTGCTCCGGTCGCGCTTCGGCTCTCTGCCCGAGACCGTTGAGCGTCGCATCACTGCCGCGAACGCCGATGAGTTGGACGCGCTCGCCGCCCATGCCGGCACGGTTAAGGATCTCGACGAGCTCTAGTGAAGCTAACCTTTTCAGATCTGTCTCTCGTGGTGCTGATCGGCGCGTCCGGCTCCGGTAAGAGCACGTTCGCACGCGCGCACTTCCTGCCGACGGAGACGATCTCGTCCGACGCCTGCCGCGCCCTTGTCTCCGACGACGAGAACAACCAGGCGGCGACGAAGGACGCCTTCGACGTGCTGCACGTCATCGCGGCGAAGCGCCTGGCCGCCGGGCGGTTGACCGTTGTCGACGCCACGAACGTGCAGGCCGAGGCGCGCCGCCCGCTGGTGGCCCTGGCGCGGCAGTACCACTGCCTGCCGGTCGCTATCGTGTTCGACCTGTCCGAGGGCGTTTGCCAGGAGCGCAACCGCGCGCGTCCCGACCGCGACTTCGGCCCGCACGTCGTGCGTCGCCAGAGCGCCGACCTGCGGCGCTCGCTGCGCGGGTTGCAGCGCGAGGGCTTCCGCCACGTCTTCACCCTCTCCTCGCCGGGTGAAGTGGCCGCGGCCACAATCGAGTGCCAGCCGCTCTGGAACAACCGCAAAACCGACCACGGTCCGTTCGACATTATTGGCGATGCGCATGGCTGCGCCAACGAGTTGGAGGAGTTGTTGGCGCGATTGGGCTACACGGTCACTACTACCGTGGACACGTTCGGCGATGCGGCGCCCGTCTACGCGCATCCCGAGGGGCGCAAAGCCGTCTTTCTGGGCGATCTGGTCGACCGCGGTCCGCGCATCCTCGACACCATGCGCCTGGTCCGCGCCATGGTTGACGCCGGGTCGGCGCTGTGCGTGCCGGGCAACCACGACATGAAGTTGGTACGCAAGCTGCGCGGGCGCGATGTGCAGGTCACGCATGGGCTGGAGTCGAGCCTGGCCGAGATCGCGGCGCTGCCGGACGAGGCGCGGCCCCACATGCAGCGCGATATTGCCGACTTCCTCGACGGGCTGGTCAGCCACTACGTTTTTGACGACGGCAAGCTCGTCGTCGCCCACGCCGGCTTGAAAGAGTCGATGCAGGGGCGTGGCTCGCGCGCCGTGCGCGAGTTCACCCTATACGGTGAGACCACCGGTGAGACCGACGATTTTGGCCTGCCCGTGCGCTACAACTGGGCCGCCGCGTACCACGGCGCGGCGGCGGTCGTCTACGGCCACACGCCGGTCCCGCGGCCGGAGTGGCTGAACAACACGGTCAACATCGACACTGGGTGCGTCTTCGGCGGCCGTCTGACCGCCCTACGCTATCCCGAGCGTGAACTCGTGTCCGTGCCCGCGCGCCGCGTCTATGCCGCGCCGGCGCGGCCGTTCCAGGCGCCGCCCGACGACACGGCCGCGCTGACGGCGCAGCAGCAGCACGACGACGTGCTGGACATCGACGATGTGCGCGGCAAGCGCATCGTCGAAACGCGCCTACAGGGCAACGTGACGATTCGCGAGGAGAACGCGAGCGCGGCCCTGGAGGTGATGAGCCGCTTCGCCGCCGACCCCAAGTGGCTGATCTACCTGCCGCCCACGATGTCGCCGAGCGAGACGAGCAAGCAGCCCGACCTGCTCGAACACCCCGAGGAGGCGTTCGCCTACTACCGCAAAGAGGGCGTGACGGAGGTCATCTGCGAGGAGAAGCACATGGGCTCGCGCGCCGTCGTAATCGTGTGCCGGGACGAGGACGCGGCGCGGGCGCGCTTCGGCGTGGTTGGGCAGGGCGGCGGCATCGTCTACACACGCACGGGGCGGCGTTTCTTCGAGGACAAGGGCCTCGAGGACGCCCTGCTCGCGCGCGTTGCACGCGCGTTCGACCTGTCCGGCCTGTGGGACGAGTTGGAGACCGATTGGGCTGTGCTGGACTGCGAGCTGATGCCATGGTCGGCCAAGGCGCGCGACCTACTGCGACAGCAGTACGCCGCCGTGGGCGCGGCGGCGCGCGCGGCGCTCCCAGCGGCCGTCGCATCTTTGGAGGTGGCGAGCGAACGCGGCCTCGACACGGCGGCGTTGCTGGAGCGCTACCGCGAGCGCGCGGCGCTGGCCGCGCGCTATGTCGACGCCTACCGGCGCTACTGCTGGCCGGTGTCGTCGCTTGACGACTTCAAGTTGGCGCCGTTTCACCTCCTGGCGACCGAGGGGACGGTGCACACGGACCGCGATCACATCTGGCACATGGAGACGCTGGCGCGCCTTTGCCGCGCTGACCCCGGCCTGCTGCTCGCCACGCCGTATCTCGTCGTCGACGTGAACGATGTGATGAGCCAGGAGCGAGGCATCGTCTGGTGGGAGGAGTTGACGGGCCGTGGCGGCGAGGGCATGGTGGTCAAGCCGCGTGAGTTCACCGCGCGGGGGCGGCGCGGGCTCGCGCAGCCAGCGGTGAAGTGCCGTGGGCGCGACTACTTGCGTATCATCTACGGACCGGAGTATACGACCACCGAGAACCTGGAGCGGCTGCGCTCGCGGGGCCTGGGGGCGAAGCGCTCGCTGGCGCTGCGCGAGTTCGCGCTGGGCGTCGAGGGGCTGGAGCGCTTCGTCCGCCGTGAGCCGCTGCGGCGCGTGCACGAATGCGCCTTTGGCGTCCTGGCGCTGGAGAGCGAGACGGTCGACCCACGGTTGTAGGACAACTAGGCGCCGCTCCGCGATGGAGCCTCTGTGCGGCACTGTTCTTTCACGCGCTGCAACGTCACCTTGACAGTGCCTGGGGAGATGCCGAGGACGTGTGCGATCTCGTCGATGGAGAACCCGTCCCGCGCACGCAAGAGGAGGCAGGCCCGTTGGCGTGGAGTCAACCGGGCGAGGGTCATGCGCATGGCCGCGTGCTCCGCGCACGCTGACGCCATGCCTGCCTCCACGGCCACCCACTGCCCCTCATTGGCGGGAACGAAGGGGAACGGGGCTAGGCGCCGCCGGCCATGCAGTGCGTCGAGGGCTACGTCGGTGGCGATACGGTAGAGCCAGGTGGGCGGCGCGAGCTCCGGCGTGCTTGTACGCCTTGAGGAAGGTGTCTTAGGTGAGGTCCTGGGCCTGCTCGACGTTGCCGACCAGACCCAGAAGATAGCCGTAGATGTGGGTATGGTAGCGGGTAAAAAGCTCATCAAAGGCATACATACCCGATACCGCTCGATCACCATTACTGTAGCATAGCCAAAGCGCGCTACGGCCAGTCTGCCGCGAGGCGTGCGTCAAAACACACACTTCCTTGCCGAGAGTAAGCGCGGCAAGTGCTTGGCGTCAGCAGTTGCAGGCGGTAGTCTCTAACTGGCGATGTATACCACTTGGTCCTGGCAGACGGCGCTTCCAAGCCAGGGACAATTCTATCAAGCAATGGTAGGCCATGTAGGAATGCTAGCAATGGATGCGATGGATCGATGATGAGGCGGATATAGCGCGCTTGCACGTAAGACGGCGCATTCATTATTGGATATGAAAGCTCCGCGTCCAGTAATACGCCATTACAGCGTAGTGGCCGTCCATTATAGCTGAAGACGACCTGCGCGTTACCAAGACAACTCCACGAAAGCCGTCCACGCACAAACACGGTTCGCCCGCTCCATGATCGAGGCCAATGTGTTAGTCCGTTTTTTACCACCTTTACCGTGTAAATTCGCCTGCTTGTTATGGGGCGTAAGTTTGTAAATATGACGATCAAGCTTACGCTTAGAGCGAGCCCAAGTGTGATGGACAGCAGACGTATTGTTATCGCTATAACACGGTTTGATGTGTCTAGATGCCCTAAACCTATCGTCATATTACTAGTATACCTGCGGTTGCTGCGACATGGGTGCGGAGCAGCCCCAACAAGGGAGAGTCATACTGCTTTAATAATGTAGCTGGCCGATACGCCGATATCGGTGATGCCAGCTTACTCCATGAGGCGTTTAACATTCCAACTAGTAAGATTGTACATAAGGATCTCCTTCGTAGACTAGCGGGCATCTCACCACCGGCAAGCACGAAAGGAGGCCCCATGGATCAGGACCATTTTATCATTGCCGTGAATTGCCTGGTCTGCGCGCACTACTAGACGGTCGCCGCGCACCAGCGTATCCGGCGGGGTGGCTTCGACCCACTTTGCCCGACGAGGAGGTGGTTACCATTGAGATCTACGGCGAGTACCTCAAAGGAGGCACGGACAAGGACATCGTCGCCTATTTCCACGCCCATTATCAGGCCTTTTCCCTGCACCTGCGCGATCGCAGCCGGTTCGCGCGACAGGAGGTTAGTCTCTGTCAGGTCAAGGAACTCATCTAGCAGCGCTTGACCCCAGGGAGTGGCCAAGTCAACGACTTGGTGCAGGTGATCGACACGCTTCTGCTGCCCGTCTGCAGCTACACGCGCGGCAGACGTGATCGCTGCTTCAAGCCGCTTGCCGATTACGGGCACTGTGCGGCCAAGAAGCTTGACTATTCCTAGCCGTCTGAGGTGTCGCGTATTACTCGCTTTGATCTTTGGCGCGTTTACGTAGATGCTCGCCCATCGCCTTTTGCCAAGGATCAAGTTGTTGCTGGTTCCCGACCACAAAGGTATCCCACCAAGACCAAAGCTGATGCACGAGTTGCCATTCTAAATCGTAAGGGTTTGGGGCAAGGACCTGAAGGCAAAATGCTCTCGACACAGCCCACCCCCTCGTTGCTTTAGATGAACGATAGGTTTGTGGATCAGGAAGTGGCAAAGGAGATTCACCTTGCACACGGGCTTCCCAATAGTTCATCTTAGCAATAAAGCCTGAGCGGGTATAGTGAAAGGAAAAGGGGAGGAGAGAGCCGCGATGATCCTGCGCTATGGCTACCTGTCGCGCCACCCGCGCGTGTTCTTGACCATGACCG
>JAABUJ010000978.1_pt1 | contig 46698 bp, 48 predicted proteins | sample 5559131 | NCBI WGS metagenome assembly JAABUJ01 (sample SAMN10711875, study PRJNA513366) | rock metagenome | isolation source: Antarctica rocks | place: Antarctica: Victoria Land, Mt New Zealand nord | collected 2016-01-07
CCGTAGCCCCAACCTGCGGACAGCGCTGGCTGGTGTTGACTCTTCTTAGCTCTGCAAATACTTGGAGCAACAGTATTCACAGGTTCCCAGCCGGCACCACGTGGAGGTGAGAGTCGTCGCCGGCCACTACCAGGTAAGTGTAAGTAAGTTCCCTCGCAAGTTGCACTATCAATGATTATGTAAGCACAGGAGCTGCCCCTGTCCTAAGCTCTCTAGCTGTACGAAGTAGTCCTCGTTACAGCTGCGTATTATTGATGTCTATAGCTCATAAAGTGACAGGCAGCGATTGACTGATCTTCCTACAAGTGCATTTATCACTACTGTGGGGTCACTCACCCCAGCTCCCAACCGCTGCACCTGTCCGCAACTAGAGACCTCCTTGCTTCAAGCAGAAACCCGTCACAATGGCGTCCAACAACATGCATAACTTGACGACCCTTATAAAGCGGTATGTTGTGTTCAGCAGTTCATAACTTCTCAACTATCTTTGGCACTCTCCGTTGCAGCAAGATCGGACACGGTCTCTCTATTAGTCAAAAGATGGTTCAATCAGCACTGACCAAGCTGGTCTGCAGGCTCGAGGCAGCTACATCGCGACTTGAAGACATGGCGCAAGCTACTATAGATCCATCACTTCCAACGAGTGGCGTGTCGAATACTTCCGGAATGGCGGTGGCAGCTGCTAGAGGTGTGGACGGTGATAGCGACGATGCCAGTGCTCAGAACCATGCACCTGAGCCATTGCCGCCAGCCCTTGACGACTTTGACACTCTCATCAATGGTGATGTCATTAAGTTTGTTAACATGAGCGAGGAACTAGGAGGATTGGTGGCAGAGCAGGTACGGGTGATCGGACAAAAAGGGATTTCGAGTTAGCACTATTACTCGGCGTCCCATATAATTCAGTCCTCGTACAGAGCTGATTCTTCTTCCACAGTCTGCAGCAGTTTTAAGAGCTTTTGCTGCGGAACGAAAGTTCCTGATCATCACCACCAAAGCCAAGAAGCCGGACATTCAATCGCCAGTATACATGGAGATCCTCAAGGAGTTGCAGACAATGATGGGGGCAGTTGGAGATATCAGAGAAGCCAACCGTGGCTCTCCCTTGTTCAACCACCTTACTACAGTGTCCGAAGGGATTGCAATGCTTGGCTGGATCACAGTCGAGCCAAAGCCGACAGACTTCGTGAACGAGACTCTCAGCAGTGCGCAATTCTATGGCAACAGGGTGTTGAAGGAATACAAGGACAAGTAGGTGCTTGTATCATCCCAAAATGCCTGAGGATGGCTAAAATAAATACAGGAACCATACACACGTGGAATGGGTGCAAGCGTTTTACCAGATTTTCAAGTCATTATCAAATTATGTAAAGCATCGATACCCCCAGGGCGTGACATGGAACAACAAGGGTGGCATCGATGCAAAAGAAGCCCTTATCGAAGTCCAATCAGGCCAAAAGTCAGCCTCAGTCCCTCTGGGCGGTGGCCCTCCAGCTCCTCCACCGCCACCACCTCTTCCCCGCTTCGATGGACCATCACCACTAGTACCAGGACAGTCAACGGCATCGAAAGGTGGGGACATGGGAGCCGTTTTCGAGCAACTCAGCAAAGGGGAAGGTGTCACCGCCGGCCTTCGCAAAGTCGACAAGACGGAAATGACCCACAAGAACCCCTCGCTCCGCGCCGGCGCCACCGTCCCAACCCGCAGTGACAGTCACACGAGTCTCTCATCCGCGTCCGGTCGCGGCAAATCTCCCGTACCCGGCAAAAAGCCCAAGCCCGAGAGCATGCGGACGAAGAAACCGCCACGCCAAGAGCTGGATGGCAACAAATGGATCATCGAGAACGTCGAGAACGAGAGCAACATGATCGAAATCGACGCCTCGATATCCCACTCCATTCTCATCTCACGCTGCACCAAGACCGCCATCCGCATCCATAACAAAGCCAACGCGATCTCGCTCGACAACTGCAGTTCCGTGTCTCTGGTCATCGACTCCCTCGTCTCCTCCGTCGACGTCATCAAATGTCCGAAGTTTGCCCTCCAGGTGCTCGGCACTCTGCCCACCATCATGCTCGATCAGGTCGATGGCGCGACCATCTACCTGGGCAAGCAGAGTCTGGGCACGGAGATCTTCACGAGCAAGTGCGCGGGCATCAACGTGAATGTGCCGGGGGAGACGGAGGACGATGACTACGAGGAATGTCCGCTGCCCGAGCAGATCAGGAGTATGGTCAGGAATGGTCGGGTCGTTAGTGAGATTGTCGAACATGCTGGATGAGGTTCACAAGCCTGGGAGAGATGAGAAAACTGTAACATTTAAAGCGTTGGGTTTTTAGCGAGTCTGATTCAATCCCCAATGTAGTACATTGGTGTTGTGTACAGCGTTAGACCAGCGGTTTATCTTGCCGAAATACATGTATAGGATTTTTCAATGGTCACCCATGGGTGGGCAGGAGCTGTGAAAGGGCAAGGTCCAGCCATTGCAGAGCTCTATAGACAGGTATGCTACAGGGATTGGCTAAAGCCTTGAATTCCACTACTGTAATTTCAAGAAGCAGTTTTCAGCCTCAATCTCAATCAGGTCCAAACCCGCAAGCAGAGAGCACAGATAACTCTCACCGCCACCCGCTATGAGCCCTCCTCCTTAGCGTCGACCTTCTTAGCCGCGCCCTGGTCATCACCACCATCGTCTCCCTCACGCTCTCTCTTGAGGGAGGGCTTAGACATGGATTCGATATGACTTTTCGATGTGTCCACCTGAGGCTTTATATCTGCTCTCTTTGTCTCTCCATGCTCGTCCCTGTCGTCGTCGGCTTCGCGGGTGCGCTTTTTCGATGCTTCGGGAGACTTGGCGAGGGGGACTTCGCCGGCGGATTCGGGGGTCGAGGTTGCGATGGCAGGGACCGCGCTGAAGCGAAGCATTTGTTTAGTTCATCATCAAGGGGTTTCGAGGCAAAGATCAAGGTCATTAGGACTTACTGCTCGTCCCTCGGTTTTCTTTCTCTGTCTCGATTATTGTTGTCCCGCCCGCCTCTGCCTCTACCTCTCCCTCTGCCAAAGCCACGGTTGCCTCCCTTATTCCGATCACCCCTGAATCCGCCTTTTTTGTCTTCGTCTCTCCGCGCTCTCCAATCTCTATCATCCTTTCCGCGAGAGGCTGGACTATTCCGTCTGATTTTCCCGGCTTGGATGTCGTCCACCTTCTCGTCGCAATACTGCTTCTTGCTCTTGATGGTCAGGTCTGTGCCTTTCCATTTCGGCTTCGGATCCAGGGACAGGAACGCCTCTTGTGTTTTCTCCGAGTCAAATTCCACGAATACACTGCCTTTGAAAAGCTTGTGTACTGTGCGGCGTAGACGTATCGCGTTCGTTGGACCATATGGGGTGAAGAAGGCTTCGATATCGAATTGGGTACTGGGTGTCTCCTCACCGAAACCTTTGACGTAGACGCTACGAGCCATAGCTGCGGTCTCATAGACCTTCTGCACTTCCTCAATGGATTTTTCGTTGAAAGTGTCGTCAAGGGGCACTTTGCGCTTGACGGACTCGTCATCGAGGACATCGAGGACAGTGCTCTCCTTGAGAGCTGCAACGACGGCTAAGAAAGGTTGGAAGTGGCGCATGCGCTTGAACGAGTGTAGTACTGAGATGGGGACAGCATTGTTCGCGCTACCACCGACCTTTTCCAACAGAAATTTGTCCGTCGCCAGATTAGCATCAGAGAAGTAGAACTCCACCTGAATCAATGGTTATTAGCAGACATGTATTGTTTTGAAACCGGGGCCGTGAATTACCTGCTTGCGGATCTCTACTGGATCGTTACTCTCCTTCTGTGCGGTGAAATCCGTCTTCACATTTTTGCGGTAATCCTCGAATTTCCTGCCTCCTTGATGACCTCCACGCTTGTGTCCTGATCTTCTGTCGCCGACGTCTTGATCTTGAGAGTTCGCTCCACTTTTTCCATTCGCCGCTGCAGTCTTATTGGAGCCATCCAAGGTAGCCGTGCTTTCCTTCTTCGCCTCCTTATTCACAGCTTTACTTCTTTCCTCGGCACCATCTGACTTGCCAGCGGCCTCACCCTCCGCCTTTGCTTCCGATGCGGCCTGATCTACCGCTCCCGCCGCCTCCCCTTCGCTTTTGGTAGTATGGTCAGCCACTACAGGCTTCTCAACAGCGGCTCCGCCATCATTGACGGTGTTGTGGTTCTGAAGGGAGCTTGCAGCAGTGTCGGTTTCGATGGTATCGATATTCACGTCGACCATTTTAGAAGTAAATGTGTCAAGAGACTCAACCGATTGCTATAGGTATTGAATTGCCAAAATTATGGTGGAGATCAAAGCTGTTATGATGTCGTCGTCGGGGTAGAGTCAATGTGTCGGAGTGGGATGATGGTGGGGTGCTTAAGAGTCACGAAGAGACTGAAGGAGCTTTGATTTTCTAGCTCCAATTGAGACTCGTAGTGAAAGTGAATATATTGAAGTTTGTCAATAAGACCCCAGATATCAACGCGAGTTATTGAACCCCATTGTTTTTAGATGTAGAAAAAGCTGCGGGCTCGATATTGCGAAAGACGGAACTCAACGAGCTTTTTGCTTGTGGAGCTCAGTGAAGGTCGTCGCCCGAAAGGGCAAGTTTAGGCGAAAAGATATCCAGTTCAAGACTTCTCTCCAAATTGTGTTTTATAACCATCGTCAGAAGTGCGCAATGAGGAAACGTTTCCACGGGCTGAAAAGGATTGTAAATATGCACCGCCTACGTTTTTTACAAAGCTGCACCTCGCTGACGATGGTGTGCTCTACAGAAAATCCGGCAATCATGGAACAAATACAACCTCTACAACCTCTCACTCATGAAGCCTCCTAATGTAAGCGACCGGACTTATTTCCAACAGAAATGGACCGCAAAGGCCTTGACCCGCGCATACCATGGGGAACAGATCCGGGAGAAACAATGGCAGCGGATGTACAGACGACATATGGCTTCAGTAGTCCCTATGGACCATGTCTACCTGGCACAACACGATGGTTCAGAACAAGCAGCGGGAAGAGGAAGTGGAGTGGATGTTGACCCAAGAGAACGACCAAAGCCATTCCCAAGGACGCCTTACATGAACATGGTGTATGCTCCGACCGAGAGGCGGTTAGACACCGCCATCTTCAGGGCGCTGTTCGCTAGTAGCACAAGGCAGGCTAGGCAGTTTGTCGTGCACCGTGCTGTCAAAGTCAATGGGAAAAGGGCAAGTCTAGCTCAATGTCCTTCCTGGCTCTCAGAGCCTTGACTGACAATGATGCCGTGTAGATGATCTATCCAGGCTACCTCCTTAACCCAGGCGACATGTTCCAAGTCGAACCGGAACGGGTGCTCTTCGCCACAGGCGCCCCGAAAGACAAGCAGGAACGACGATCTGGCAGAAAGCTGGCAAAGAAGCCAGCTACCTCTGAAGACGCAGGCGAAGAGACACCCGAGAACTCCGACGCAGCAGCCGCACCCGCGCCGTCAGAAAGCGGCGACCAGTCCTCCAACACCATCGAGCCGGCCGACTCCAAAAACAAGCTCACCTCCCTCCTCAAGCGGGCCAAGTCCATGCTCGCCAACCCCAAAGACACCCTCTCCGCAAAACACAAACAAGACCTCCGCGCCTTCCAGCGCACCCTCAAGCGCACCCTCTCCCAAACTTCAACCCGCACATCCCTAACCGACGATCTCGACGCCCAGTTCCTCGAGCTTACCTCCAAGCTCTCCTCTCCCTCCGCCCGTGCCCCAGCCCCAGCCCCAGCCTCCACCCCCGACCAACCCCAACAGCACCAGGAACCCGAGGAGCTCTCCGCCGACGACAAGCGCGCCCTCAGACTTGCCCTCCAGGCGGCCCGTGACAATCCGGTCGATTCGACGAAGCCGTACGCCACGCCGTGGCGACCGCGGCCGTACATGAGCCCGTTCGTCTTCATCCCGAGGTATCTGGAAGTCAATCAGAACGTGTGCAGTGCGGTGTATCTAAGACATCCGGTTGCGAGACCGGGGTTGGGGGAGGTGCCGACGCCGTTTCATGGCGAGACGAATCAGTTGGCGTACAATTGGTATCTGAGGAGGAGGTAGGCGAGCTGTAGAAGGGGTTTTGAGGGCGGTGGTTGATGGGGTGTATGTATATTTGGAAATCGGTGTGCAGAGCTACATTTCCTGTATTAGAGTAGAGACCAGGAGGGTTAGTACTTTCATGGTACTCTCGCCGCTCTTCCCGCGTGTATATCAATGAGGGCAGCCGGTGCCTCGATATGTATTTTTCAGAGCTTATTGTACCTACCTAGTTACTACCGTACCAAAGCAAGCAAGGTCGTACCGCTCTCTCTACCTAGGCAGACACTTAAGCACAAGCAAGAGACTACTTTGTCAATCATTCATAATCTGAGACGCTCGCTCTGCTACAGGCTCGGAAATGGTATCTGTGCGCCCAAACGCAAATGCCACCTGGATTGCTTCATTCCATCATCGCAACGGAGCCCCCAACCAAACGTCCGCAAAAACTTACAAAACTCACGCCATACTCGCGAGCTGCGCTGCCAAAGAGCCCTTGTCGTACTTGACGTACTTGCCCTTCCCCTTATCGATCTCGTGATATCGGTCCCAGAAGCGACCATACAGCGGCTCGATCATGCCCTGAACTTCTCTAGCCAGCGAACTTCGGACCTCGCGCTCCATGCTCAGGCTCTTGTGCTTTACGCTCAGCTCCTCGAAGGAGGTATTGAAGGCCTTGAACTTCTCTTTGATGGCGTCTTTGTCTTTGCTCGAGAGGCCTTTGATGACGGCTGTGCTGTCGATGATGCCTGACGATCCGGACGGTGGGCGCATGGATCGATTGGTGTACTGGACGTCGAGGAGGTGCGACGAGGGGTCGCGCCAGGCGTCTAGGTAGAGCCCGGTGCCCTTTTTGCGCCAGGTTTCGAGTCTGGTCACGGAGGTGGAGCCGGAGAGGAGGGAGAGCAGGCCGGAAGAGCGCACCATACGGTCGACGACTGAGACGTTGTTGGCGATGAAGACGCCCAGGACGCTCTTGCTTTTTAGGAGAATACGGGCTTTAGTCTCGAGGTTAGAAAGGACGATGTCAATGGTGTCCGTAACGTAACTCGCCAGTAGTTGGTGGCCGTCGGCGCCTACGTCGATGGATTTGAGGGTGGTCGTGGAGTTGGAGGATCCCGTGGAAGGCGGACTCGTCCAATTAGCGTCGCCAACGGAAGTCATAATGGAGGCAAGAGGTCGTGAATAAGAGGTCATTTCCTGCAGCCGACTCATTGTCTCTGCAGTGATCGGAACCGAAGCGCCATCAGTTGGAAGAACCATGAGCGCTTGAATTTTACGGCGGACGTCGTCTAGAAGGTCGGAGAGAGAAGATTTGGCAGTCTCGCGGATAGGCTTCACCGCATCGGACAGAAGACCCATGAGCTCGCCCGTCTTTGCCTCGAGGCGCAGAGCAAGAGGGGTAACGATATCGACAACCTCGTATGCAAGGAAACAGTCTGTGGTAAGATTTGCCTTGATATGTATATTCAGCTCGCGAAGAGTCTTGGCAAATTCCGCGAGAGGCTTGCGGCAAGTGATATCGAACACAAAGCCCCTTTCTTCAAGCGGAAAGATCTTGCGAATATTATCGTACTCGGCTAAGAAGATCCCCTCTAAGGCGTTGGCATACATCCCAATCCCATTGGTCCCTTGCCGGTACATCGCATTAGGACTTTTCTTCTTGGTGGTGTTGATGGACGCAGTAGCCAAATTTTGCAAGCTTGATACGAGATACGGACCCCTGACATCTGCATACATCCGGGCTGTTGGTGTCTCTGATTGACCAAGTTGCGATGTTTTGGAGGACGATGACATGAAGGCACTGATCTGACAAAGCTGCTGGATTTGGTCTTGTGCAAGACCAGGAAAGGGGAGTTCTACATTAATTAGCTCTTGCCGCATGATATATAAAAAGGCGGGATGTTGGCGCTCACGCTTAGTTGTATAGTGGAGGGGTTCTACTGGCTGCATATTTTCCTTCAGAATGTCAAGGAACAGATCCTGTAGCTGTATGTTCCCATGACTTAGAAGGTTAGAAAACTCGGTTGCGACCTGTTGATTGGACCGGAAGCTTGAGACGTTCAGCTCTGACAAAGATAGCTGGATCCGTGTCATTGAGTCGAGAAATTCCAGCAAACCAGTGTTGCGAGGCCTTCATGCGTCAGCAGAAACCCAAATCAGACACCGGATAAGACATACCCAGCGCGAATGATACTTTCTTCTTGAATTTTGGCATCCAGTGGTTTAGATATCTTATTGATGGCTTCCTGAACGCGGGCTATATCTGTAACGCTGGATATTAGTTCAATGCGGCTCCATATGCCCATGGGGCCGACGTACTGCCATTCGTATTTTGCAACGTTTGCGTGTTACTATAAATCGGCCCAATGGCGTCTTTCACGACATTCCCACTAGTCTCAAGCCTTGTCAAAGATCCCTGGATCTTCCTCGTCAAGCCTTTGAGCTTGTCCAAGTTCGCAGATAGTACCTCCACCTCCGCGCTCTCCTCCGCGTAGACTCCGTTGCGTGAACCTACCATAGCGGCAGGAGATTCAACCTCATGTGAGTAGTCAAACAGCTTCTCATTGTTGAAAGACCCTGTCCCCTTGACCTTGTGTGAGTCCGCAAATGGATCTCCACTACTTAACGATGCTATCTCTTCAGCATCGCTGAAGGGATCGTCAAGTGGGGACGGTGATCTAAGGTCCTTGACAACGTTGGAAAGAGATACACTGGCAAGGTTGGGTGGGGGCGATGGTGGAGACTGTGCTGAGTGTGGTGGAGACGGTGATGGCGCATAGAGACCCTCAACCCAGGCTGTAGTCCACTTAGTAGAGTACAACAACCGATGCTGTGACCACTCAGGACTCACCGGTGACTTTACGTCGGATCATAGTTACACCGTCTGCCGATATAAGGCTGCAAAGATCACGTGGAGATCGTCACAAAGTGAACCAGTGGTACCTTACCTAAGGTACCAGGTTTCGTACCTGAAACTTTAAATTCCAAGTTTGTGCGGTAGGGTTTCCGTCATTGTCACATGCCGACAATCTTTCACTTTGACTGATCACCATGTTCTTGAAGTCCCACACCCAGACAACCTTCTTTTCGTCAAGCCTTCTTTCTGCACAATGGGCAGTCGCATAATCTTTCGTTTCGCGCAAAGTAGAACCACTCAAATCATCTTGGGCACCTCTTTCGCATATGGCTTGTTTGTTCAAAAATCAGACCAGTTGCGCAGCGACAATGAACGCCCTGACGGTGGTCGATGGCCTCGGACGCGAGCCATCATCACCGGAAGAAAGGTGCAGAAAGAGCCGGCAGTCATAGACAGTGCAGACAATGTTCCACCACCTGGATATACAGTACAAGCCACTACCACTACAAAGGACGATGATCCTGGACCAAAGGCCAGTGACACCAACGCATGGGCCTCCTTTACTAATGGATTCTCGACTGCCAAGGATTCGATATCATCTTTGGAGTGGTCTTCAATTGGCGACAGCATCACGGGCTATATACTCCCGGACTGGGCGAGAGAATTGCCCGGATATATTACGAAACTGCAGAAGGAGTTGTCAATGGCGCCCGGCTCTTTGGCGGATGAGATATGGCAACAGGCGCAAGACGTTGACGTAAATCCAGAAATAGCTTGGGATGCATCAGTAAGGGTGAGCAAAGGCTTGAGTCGCGAAGAGGAGGCTTTCCGAAGGAAGCGAAAAGACTATACGACGGTAGCGTTGGCAAGATACTTGGGCTTGAAGGAATGGGAGGTACATCCGGACGACGTCCCGACAATCGCAATGTGTGGTTCTGGCGGTGGCCTGAGAGCACTTGTAGCAGGCGCAGGGTCATATCTCGCAGCGCAAGAAGCTGGATTATTCGACTGTGTGACGTATACAGCGGGAGTAAGCGGTAGCTGTTGGCTACAAACGTTGTACAACTCCTCTCTCGGAGGTCGACGACACGATAAGCTGGTCGAGCATCTTAAGCATAGGATCGGAGTTCATATCGCTTTCCCTCTAACCGCCTTAGGTCTTCTAAACACGGCTCCAACCAACAAGTTCCTTCTGTCTGGATTCGTTGAGAAATTGAAGGGCGATCCACAGGCTAACTTTGGCCTTGTCGATATTTACGGACTATTGCTCGCTGCAAGACTCCTGGTCCCCAAGGGTGAACTCGGAGTGGAAGATCGTGACCTCAAGCTCTCCAGTCAGCGCGCATACGTAGACGGAGGCTCCAGTCCCATGCCAATCTATACTGCTGTAAGACATGAAATCCCAATCGAAGAGGAGAAGACAGCAAAGGAGAGAATTGAGGGCGGAGCTAGCGAGAGAACCAAAGAGAAAGCGAAGCAAGAGGCATGGTTCCAGTGGTTTGAATTTACACCCTATGAGCTCTGGTGCGAAGAACTTGACGCAGGGATCCCAACTTGGAGCATTGGAAGACACTTTGCGAACGGCAGGAACGTTCTGAACGACAACAAACTTGCAACACCTGAGATGAGGGTTCCGCTTATGCTGGGTATGTGGGGCTCTGCATTCTGCGCTACATTGAGTCATTACTACAAAGAAATTCGACCGGTAGTCAAGGGCCTCGCCTTTCTCGGTGGCGTCGATGAACTGATTGAGGAACGAAATGACGATCTCATCAAAGTACACCCTATCGAACCGTCTTCGATACCCAATTTTGCTTTGGGCATGAGAGGCCGCCTGCCTTCCACTTCCCCGGAGAGCATCTTCCAGTGTACCCATCTACAGCTCATGGATGCTGGCATGTCAAACAATCTACCTATCTATCCACTTCTTCGGCCTGGTAGAGACGTTGATATTCTCATCACGTTTGATGCATCTGCAGATATCAAATCAGAGAACTGGCTCTCAGTGGTTGACGGCTATGCGCGTCAGCGTGGCATCAAGGGCTGGCCCATCGGCACGGGATGGCCTAACGGAGGGTCAACCAGAGAAATAACAGTCAAAGACTTAGACACCGCGGAAGCCGCATCGCCTCAAGATGCGGCGATTCAAATCGCCAATGCGCGTGAGAAACAGAGAGAACAGCATAATCGCACTGAGCAAGCGGTCAAGGCTGGAAAGCATACCAACCCGACCGAAGCCGATCTGGGCTACTGCACTGTTTGGGTTGGTACAACGGAGGAGCGCAGTTCATCGAAGGAACCCCCGCCCAGCAAGCGTGTCGATTCTGATTTCGAACTCATGGCTCCAGATGCCGGTATCGCGGTGATATATTTTCCATTCCTGCCAAACCCCAAAGTTGAAGGAGTCGACCCAAACATATCGGATTTCATGTCAACGTGGAACTTCGTATACACGCCTGAGGAGGTGGATCAGGTGGTATCCTTAGCACGAGCCAACTTTGAAGAAGGAAAGGAACAGACCAGGAGAACGGTAAGAGCGGTTTACGAGCGTAAGAGATCGAAGAGGCTACAGAAAGAAGAAGCAGAGAGTATTGGCCGGTGGAGGATACAGCTTCTAGACTATGGAGATCACTTCAGATAAATAGTTTCGTTGAGATACCCCCTTTTCATCAAGTCATATAGAAGGAGTTCGTACTCTGGTGTTCTTGCTTTAAGCGGTTCGATACAACGGGGCTTGTCAGGACTTTTAGGGCTGGGATGCTTGTGTGGGGGGATACTATAAGACTATGGTGTTACTACAGACTCACTAATTCTTTGTCCACTGGGGAGCCATTGTGGTTCATGCTATACGGATAGCTTGCCGCAGCCTGCCATGACGACGTGTATCGCGCAGGATACATGTACATAATGAACAATATCTATCTCAAGGGGTCGAGTCTGATGAATAACGTGCGGAGCAACTGACCTGGTCTGCAACCATCCATTCTGAGACGTAAGTATGAGGCTCTTCAGCCAAGGTAGGCACTGGTAGGAGGTACGTTAGGGCTCATGCGCTGCTGCACGGACCATGGCCCGTGCGTTAGTCCTTAGACGAGCTTCAACGTCGTCCGTTCTGATACCACAACATTTACCATGTCGTTACTGCATATCTACGAGTGAAGGTGGTAATTGATCATGGGTACATGGGATGTCTACAAACATGTCTGGAATATTGGGCAGCAGGGTATGGAAGGACTGCCGGACAAATCAGGCGGATGGACGTTTACATTGTATTGGGCAACGCGTGGCACGTTTCTCGTGCTGAGTTGATGGAGTTTTTCCACTAAGACACTGCTTATGAGTTTTATTGTGATATTCATTCAAGTCATTGATATTCAGGCGTTCCTTGCGTGTGTACCTCATGAGTTTGGCCAAATCCAAGACTGATCGTCGCGGCGACTATGCGCACTGGAACTTTTTCAAACTTCTCTTCAAGCATCTCTTGGTCTTCTACTCTTGATACCCATCAAGTCACCTTTGAGCATTTTCCATGCGGTGAACCCATCACAATTGCAAAAGCCTCGCATGCTCCTTCTGTGACTGCGACTCTTCACAACCGTCATCCCGAACTTTAACTTTCACGGATCTCACTTGATAACTTGCATCTTGTACACAGCACTTGATCTGAATCAACAGCAGCGACGCCTACCTTCCAACCTCGCACTTTAGGAGCTGTCTTTGAACTCCATGGCCTCTTCAAGTGTCGAAGCCTTAATCATGTCTTTCCAACGCGCCAACTTCGCAGATGCTATGCCGTATCATAAGCCGTCCTTTTATCGCAAGTTGCGGCATTTCCAACCTCCACAAAGCTCGCCTACGAAGACATATAGCTCGTTTGACTCTCTATCTGTTGTCTTGGATCACATACCTCGAGAGCTTCCGGAAGCTGGAGTTATTGGTATTGGTGCGAAAGGGGATTTCGAGAGGCTAGATCACAACTTGGAAGGTGAGTTGAGTAGAGTTGCTACACGAGATCTTTTACTGACGAATGCACGGCAGCGCCAGCCAATATTCTTGCGAATCTCATTCCGGTGTCTGCCTACATCGTAAAGCCATCTACCGAGATCATCCACGCCTTTCTTACCCGCGCTTATGATGTCCCCCTTTTCATCATGACCGTTGCAGCATGTATGCTCGACGCACTTTCGTCTAAAGCCTTTGCAAAGGCCTGGCGCGATGCTTGTCCTTTACCCATCACCTTTCAACCGGACAGGAGAGGACCATTCGGCTCTTACTCAACTGACGGAAGGACCCTACACCTCCGCAACTTGCCGCTCCATGACAGACGAGTCAGCCCAGAGATCATCGTCCTTGCAGCGCTTGCACTGGCCGACGCCTTCACACCGGACGACAGAGATCATACCGACAAGTATTGGATCCTCCACGTCGCTTACGGCAGGTACACCGCGGCTCAGCTCAACGCGACGAAGAGGTGTATCCTCCATGATCTCGACCACGCTCTCATGCCATTCACTGGAGACTACATCACCCGGGCTATGGTGAGAGAAATGGCGAAATGGCAGTACAAGGCGAGGGAGATCGAAGTGGAGAAGATCATGCGAGACGTGGGCACCTGGCGGTCACCGTCGCCACGGGCGTCGCGTGGGGGGCAACCACGCCTGTCGAACTACCAGCACCCCACCGTCGTCTCAGCTACGTCGTCTTCTCTCACCTCGACTTCCAGCCCCTCGACCTCCCTCCCCTCGACCTCCCTCCCATCCACCTCCCTCCCCTCAACCTCTCTCCCCTCAACCTCCCTCCCCTCCACCTCCCTTCCATCAACCTCATCTGCATCGACCTCTGCAGCAGTGGCTCCGTTGACGCAAGCTAACCTCCAACGACACGCAGAAATCCTGCGCTGGGAGGCTTTTCAGCAGGATTGGGCTGGGGTTGGGGAGGAGCTCGTCATCGTGTGGAGGTGAGAAGCAGTGCAGCGCAACGAGGCAAGCGGGGCGTGGTGGAGCAGTTGGCTGGGGCGGGGGGGCTCGTTGTCGCCTTTCGGGGCTTCTTGGCACTTTTTGGTGTCGTGGCGGATTTCCTTGGTCTTTTGTTTTCTTCAGTGTACGTAGCCGGCCTACAATGCACGTCCCTTCACTTTGGTTCCTGAGGCAATCCAGAACGACTCTTCCTTCAGCCCTTTTGTTGTGTCGCATTGCTGGACTGGGACGATCTCCCGTAGTACTTGTCTGTGCTGGTGAGGAATGAGGATACGTGCCAGGTAGGGACAGAGGGAACTTCTGGGTGCGAATCTCGTCATGGACCTTATGTTTTGTGTGTTCCTCAACAGACCTGACTTCACGCTGCTGTGGAGGGCACTTGATAAGTTCTTGACGATCTGCTCTCTGATCTGCTAGATCTGCTTGTTGTTGTCTACCGACAGAGAAAGGGACCCTCACGGTCACGCAGGCAGATCCGCCCAGTGTAAACCTGAGAGAGATCTGTGCTTTCCGACAATCTTTCCCCCTTTTCTGTACATTGAAGCTTTAGGTTTTCCTCCGCCCTCCATCGTAGCACGTATGAAACGTCTCCCAATGCCAACCTTCAGCCCGAATCCTGCCACCTATTCCCAGTCTACACATCCCAGAACGGTGCTCCTCAGATACTTTCTCATTGCGAACGCTCATGTTCATCGAGCAGCCAATAAGACCGGTAACGCTCTCAGAGACAAAACAAAGAATCGATAGCTCATGGGTCCTATACTCGCCCTGAGCCGAAGCATCATCTGATGACACGCTCAGCTCGGCGTGTGCATCCGATCTCTATGGTCAGACACGCTGGCCATGCCATGGTCGTACGAAGGGTTAGAGCTCGCGCCGATGGCCGGTGGAAAGGGGCTCCTGTAGTCATCAGTGTGTGGTGAAGAGGGCAGCAACGCTCCCAATCGACGGCAATGTTCGGGTTTTCTCTACAACGGTGTCCTCATTCTGGCCAAAGTTGTTGTGCCTATGCAGTCATCTGTATGGGGAAGGATGACATCTGGTTTGGCCCATGGCTTTGTTGCTGACCACCATCACTAATTAAATCCTCTTCGATAGCCCATAGGCAATTCGGGAACTTCTCCTTTTGGATGGGTATTTTTGGCTTTCTGCGTGGGCGATGAGGGAATCATCCTTAGCCCCATGGAGGACGAATGACGGTGACTCGCCAGCGTGACCCTCTCATACTCTTAGACAATGTCAGTTGATCGGAAATAAGACGCCGTCGCCGCTAGTACGTATTGGTGTGATCGAGAGCTGATCTGAGAATCTGTGCTTGTGGAGATTTGGGTCGGCGGTTTGGGCTTGCTTCGTCTCCGGGCGGTTGATCGCAGATACAGATGTGGGAGGTTGGAGTCTGCGGTAAGCTGGCTAGGTCTCTGAGCAGCTGGTGACGGCGACAGTGGGATTTAACCGCGAGGAGGTAGGCGGGGGGAGTGTTGGCCGTGGAGAGGTTGAAATCAATCAGAAGGTGACAATAGAAGGTGGTCGTTATATAAAATGTATGACAATGTTAGCATAGACATGAGATACTTGGGCCGTCTTGAGTTGAGCGGATGCCAAGATGGAATTGGGATTGTGATCACTACCTATACGCGACATAAACTGGACCAATTTAGGAGACAATTGCCACAATGGTGAGAAGATGACGTGGTATGCCCGACGTTACACGTGTACAACGCCACCACTCCCTACCAACCCCATGGACGATCCACGTCAGACGAATTCCCGCGTCTCCCTACTATCCAGGCTGATTCTGGGACTAGTATCGACGACACTGCTAGCAGGCGTCGACCTCGTCCCTTCCGGCGTATACTGAAATCCATCTACGACCGAATCACCCGCCATCTGCTCTTCATAAGTCGGCGGCTCCGTCGATCCTCCCTCGCTCCTGGAATCGTAATCCGGGAGACTGAGAGTATTCGATCTGACTCCGCCCATGCCACCGTCCAGTTCGTGGATGCATCGACCTTCCTCGGCGCGGACGATGTTGTTGACGACTTCGTGCGCGTTGCGGAGCTCGTAAATCTCGGCTTGCATTGTGGACTCGAGAATGCTTTCTTGGTCGATGACCAGGGCTCGTTTCTCGTCGTACGGAAAGGATGATGGTTCGTGGCTTGGCCGACGACGGCAGAACCAGTCTAACCAGTCATTCCATCGCTGTCGACGAGCCGCTCGACGGTAGAGTCGTCTGTTACGGCGTTCTTCGCCACGGGCGGCGTATTCGGCGCAGCGGCGGGGGCTTCGGCATCGTTTGAGGATGAGGCCGAAGAAGGAGACTACGCTGAGGAGGATGGCGCTAACTGTCAAGACTCCAAGGGTTCTGTGAAGAGGACTGTGGTGATGTTCGTCCTCCAGCTCGTGAGGGAGGAAGTGAGGGTGAATATTGGGATAAGAAGATGAGGAGCCTTGGCCATCAGTAGGAGGAGACAGAGGAGGATCAACACCAGTCTGAGGCGGGGGTGCAGTTTGGTGATGGTGATGACCATGTTTCGGGTGATGGTGATGACCAGATTTGAAGTGATGGCAGGCCATGCGCACAGCACCACGTGCCTTATGAAGCATAGCCTTGACGACGCATCGAACGTTGTCACATTGCCTAAGCTCGGCCTCGAATGACGCGTAATCCTGCTTGATCAGTGCTTTGATAGTCTTCTTTTTCTCCCGGATAAGCGTGTTCAGCTCCTTGGCTTCGGCCTTTAGCTGCCTCAATTGGGTAATCTCATCCTCAATGGTCGTCGGAGTATAGGAGCTATTCTCGTCTGGTGTCGGTGACGACCACCTCAACGCTGGTGGAGGGTTTCGCCACTCTTCCGCAGATCCAGCCTCGCCCGCCGATGGTACTGGGACGAGACTGACGCGAAGTACTTCTGGTACGATCTGCTTGAAGGACACGGTGAAGCCTGACCCCGCAATGTCCTTGCCATCGACTTGGTCGACAGTCAAGGTAAGAACCTGGGCTGCATCTTGTCCGTACGAATTGGATCCATCACTCGGTACAGTATCGAATATGCATGAAGACTTCCAGCTAGCGGTGAGCTTACGAATGCCAAGACCATTGACACTTTGCGTCGTAATCAACCCGCTGCCTGAGGCTTCTACGCCGTCCCATTCTTGATTTAACACTTGCCCATTCACACGCAGATTGCTCACTCCGCATGGTCTGTCCGAGGGGAGAGGTTCAAGTTTGAATAGCTGATGATCATCAGCTATAGTCTTTGGAGCCTTGGCGAGGATAAATACAAGATGCCCATCCTCATCGTGCTCGAAGTGATGCTCTAAACACTCGGGACAAGGAATACTAATCTGGGCAGAGGCAGTGGACCCATCTGAAGGAGATCAGTAAGTATCTCCGCCTTTGTGACTACTTCATGACATACGCAGCGTTGGAAGTGAAGAACCTCTGTTTTCCTGCTCAGACACTCTCACAAGTGCACCAGCATCAGGGCCCACGTAGGCCGAGCAGATGGCAGAAGACAGCAATGTCGCTGCTGCCGTCCAGGTAGGACGCATGTTCAAGATCCTCTCTCTCACACTCTCACTATGACATCAAATCAGTGACTGGGTAGCGAGTGGCAAATACATAGAACAGATTGAGTAGTGAACGCGCTCGAAAGGACACCGCAGTAAGATGCTGCTGCCTAAAGACAGTCAGCTACCAACCTTAGCCTAGGTACTGTACCTCAGGTGAGTAAGGTACCTATAGAGAAGCGGGCTGAGCAACGTAACGGTGGCCTACCTAATTGATTAAGGTACCATATGTGACGGGCATGGCATCTATCGGCGCCCGTATCCCGTATCAGTCGTCGTCAGCCCGCTAACGCTAATCGACGCTAGGTAGGAACCGTACCCTAACTTAGCGAGAGATGAAACATCCAAACATAGATGGAGCTACAAGTACCATAACTCATACATACTTCAACGTAGACTTCAGCAACCGGTAGCGAATAACGTGCACAGGCACATCAACGGGCCAAGCCTAGTCCGATTTCGATTATCTGAGTGGCTTGCATCAATCCTTCTGATATCTTTGGCAAAGGGTTTTGGAGGTTATGGTCAGTGCACCGACCTGGCTCGGCGAACGAGCTGCAGGCACAGGCGCGGCGGACATTGACATCGAGGATATAGTTACCGCTCGGACTTCTCAATGCGGCGCAGGGTCACCCGATGCTGGTGGAGCTCAAGAATGGCGAGACGCTCAATGGACACCTAATAAACTGCGACACATGGATGAACTTGACCTTGAAGGAGGTGGTACAAACAAGCCCAGATGGCGACAAGTTCTTCAGGTTACCAGAAGTATACGTGAGAGGAAATAATGTTAGTACTCCTCGTCATCAGATCTGGGGTGCCCAGCAAAGGAAACTTATACCGGAGCAGATCAAGTACCTACGAGTACCGGACGAGATAATCGACTTGGTCAAGGACCAGCAGCACAATCAACCATCAAGTCGGGGCCGTGGTGGGAGCGTCCAGAGAGGTGATCACGGTAGCCGAGGCGATAGAGGAAGAGGTGCTGGGAGAGGCGGCGGAGGACGGGGAAGGGGCAGAGGGAGAGGGGCATGATGATGAGCAGCTGGGATCCAGTCTAGGAGCATGCTATCAGTCGTCATACTGCACCTTGTATATCCACCAATCGGGAAAGGGGGCGTTTGGTGCTGTTAAATTAGCTGCTAGAACCAATGAGTTGCTTTGCTGATGCATTAATACCTGCGGTCCATTGAGTCAACAGGATCCTACAAAGCCATAATCAAGCCCTAGGCGAAAACTGCAATTGGTGACAACGGTTGATGTTGGTTTCCCATGCGGATGCTGACTAAGCAGCACGGAGATGGGGGCTTCACGAGAGCTTGTTCGCGAATTGCGTGTTTCGATGCAATGCCCTCAGCCAGAATCCTCAATGATGGGCTATGGCATTGTCTCTGCCCTCTATTTGATCTCCAATTCATCATTAGGCCACATAGAGCTCGGAGACTAAAGACCAACGTTCGCAATGGCTGCACGAGCTCCCCAACCGCTGCATCAAGACGCAGGCTCACTACAAGTGCCCATGCGCGCAACGGTCAGCAAGGGCAGTCCCGCAATGGCGCTGGTCGTGATAAGGGTCACTTCTTCACGCAGCGCTCACCAACTGGAGGTTTCGATAGAGCGCACATATCTCCAAATCCCACCGCCATCCAACTATATGACAAACTGCGTTTAGTGTCTTTCAAAGGCAATCACAAGGAAATTGAGGACGTTGTCGGGGTTCTCGTCCGGGATCATCATGAACGGCCGAATATACGTCTCTATAATGCCTTGATATTATCCAATATCGATCCGGTAAACGGTTCTGCCGCGAAGGCGTCCAGACTCTTCCGTGAAATGACCAAGGAAGGCATCATACCTGAGTCTGGGACGTATCACGCCTTATTGAAGGTACGTCGAGCGTCGGTACATCTTGCGCTTCCACGTGCTAATTGGACTTTCTGTCAGGTTCTTGCGATCCATCCAGACTACAGTTTGCGAGGTAATATCCTCACCGAGCTGCGCCAACGATGGTTTACCCTCACCAATGACGGTTGGCACGACGTCATTGCAGGCCTTCTCAAAGACAAGCATTTAGAGATGGCCCTTGATCAGCTGGAACAAATGCAGCGGGAAGGCAACCAGGTCAAGAGTTGGCTCTACGACATGTTCGTATATACCTTATGCGAAGTCGAAGAATTCGAGGAGGCTTCCGCTATGATCAAGAACCGCATCGCTGGAGGAGAACTTAGAATCTCTGCAAACTTATGGTTCTACCTTCTCGATACTGCTAGTCGAGCACTGAGTGTATGTCTTTCATGTTACAGATAACGCTGAACCGTTCCTAACACGCTGCAGTACGAAGCCACCCTCTACGCCTGGAAGAAACGAGTCGAGACGGCGTACTTGAACCCTCCATCCGGTATCTGCCTCAATGTCCTTATGACTGCCGCCCGCCATGACGATGCATACTTGGCAACGGATGTCTTCCGCATTCTCGGCAACCGCAAGACGAAGTTCGAGCTTCACCAGTACGAAACACTCCTCGAGGCATACGTCGGCAGCGGCAACATCAAAACGGCGTTGACAATACTGTGCATAATGAAAGATTCCGGCCTCGAGCCAGAAGAAGGAAGCACAAGGTCTCTCTTCCAACACTTACGCCAAGATGTCAGAAGGCCTCAACAAGTCTTTACGATCTTGAGCGAGTTGCGGAAAGATGGACGCACGATCCCCACATCTGCCGTCAACTGTGTCATTGAAGCCTCGATCCATCTCGGAGACTTGCCGCGAGCGATCGAGCAATACAAGCAGCTGCATACCCTGTGCCCCGACGGACCCAACCTCGCAACCTTCAACGCTCTCTTCCGCGGCTGCAACACCGCGCACCGCAAAGACCTGGCCATGTTCCTCGCCTCCGAGATGCTCGCGTTGAACATCACCCCCGACGCGCTCACTTACGACAGACTCCTACTGGTGTGCCTGGACCAGGACGACTACGAAGACGCCTTCCGATACTTTGAGGAAATGACGGGCCGGGGATGGATACCACGTCAGGGCACGTTGGTCGCGATGGTGAAGAAATGCGCCGAGAGGGGAGACGAGAGGGCGTTTGAGATGTACCGGGAGCTACAGGCGGAGGGCATAGATACTGCGAAGATTCGGAAATGGCTGAGACACAATTGGGCTGGCGGCGGGGATACCGCGCATGTGGAGCGGCTGCTGTTGTAGTCTTAGCTATTTAGGAAATCCCAAGATCTGCTCTGTCTCTGTCCGTCCTGGATGGTGTGGAGCCATCACAATCTATAGCTAACAGAACTGCAATCAGGGTAGCACGGATCAGGTGGGGGCTCGAATCAAGTAGGGCCATGCGATGAAATTCCTTTAGTGTTGCTTACTCACGACCCGCAGGATAGCCCTACCTGTTCTGCGAAGCTAAAGGCGGGGTCGCGTCGACTGCCCAATGCCGGTTAAAGCGTGTACAATTCAATGCCTACATTGAAAACAAGCTTTACCGTCCGACAAGAGTAATTGTTCTGAAATATGGAGGTTATGACTCAACGAAGGTGTAGTGGGAGGTTTTCGGACTGCCAAGAGTAGCTCTCTATGCCGTATATAAGTTAGAGGTCGCCTGGCTTTTTCCCCCATGTTGCGAGGCACTGATCGCGGAAAAGGGGCAAGCTTAGAAAGACGTTTCACGGGTGAATTGACTCTCAAGATGCCCAGAAATAATTTGACCTACTCTGTAACCAACGTCAACAGAGTCAATCGGTACAAACACCAAGGTATCTCTTGTCATTCAGAGTCACCAACTCTTTCTCAAACAGATCAGTCTGACTAACCGCTCTCAGCATCCTACGACCTCTCCCTAATCCACAGCATTGTCAACTCCTCTGATGTGCTGCACGCCTCCTTCATTAGCGAAGATGGGTTACCAACCATTATACCCCTGATCGGCCAAATGGGCTCGTTCGAGCGGCCGAGTGCGGGCATCGGCGAGCCTATGGATGTGTATCTCCATGGGTATGTCAGTAGTAGGATCATGAACATGGCGAGGGACGGCGAGAAAGATGCTGGGATGAAGATATGTGTTTGTGCGACGAAGGTCTGTTATTTGCTCTCGGAGCACATCCCCTAAGTGCGACGCTGGGCACCGTGTGCTGCGCTCTCGTAGTACCGCCTTTGCATCTTGCTTATAGCGTTGCTTATAGGTCGACGGCCTCGTACTCACCCTCACACCCAACTCCCACAACTACAACTATCGATCCGCCGTCCTCCATGGCGTCGCGACGCTCGTCACCGACACGGCCGAAAAGCTCTGGGCGATGGAGCTGATCACCAACTCGGTGTGTCCCGGGCGCTGGCAAAACAGCCGCGTGCCACCGGATGCGGCCGAGATGAGCTCCACGCAGATTATGCGGATGAGAGTTGAGAGCGGCAGCGCGAAAGTTAGGGAAGGTATGAAAGCCCGTTCAGATTGTGGGCACTGCCTGTCATGAGCTGATAGCTTGGGTTATTCAGGCGTGCCGAATGATGAGGCGAAGGATCTGTCGCGGCCGGAAGTCGTGGAGAAGATCTGGACCGGTGTGGTCCCGCTATACAACACGCTGGCGGAACCCATTCCGGGCCCGTATAACCATATATCGGACATCCCGGCCCATGTGGGCGAATATGTCAAGGAGAGGAATTCAAGAGAACGGGAGTATGCCATGGCCGCGGCGAGGAAACCTGCGCCTGTGAAACTGGAGAAGAGTAACGATTGAGCATAGGACCTGTAAAGATAAGGTAGTCTAGGACGTCTGCTGTGAGACAAGAAGGGTTTCGGCCAAGCTATGCGATCATTGACTCCAGCCTCGTAGATCACAATGGTACGGAAGCAATCAATTGTAACTTATCTGACGCTAAGATAAGCCTATCAAAGTAACGTTAGACTACCGATAACGGGTAGACTAAGGTAATTTCATTCAGCGATTCAGCGAACAGCTGCACAGTGACGTGTATGCCTTTGAGGGATAAACCCTACAGTCATTCACAATTGCCCTAAGGTACATTACATGACAAGCTTGTACAGTCTACTGGCCCACACTGCCCCCAGCTTGCGTGCACCAAAAGACCTTATCACTCGATACTGAAGAGTATGCCAAGCTGGCGGCCGCTCACCAAGTCCTGCCTAGCTGATAAGCGTTAACGACATTGCAATGGTCAGTTTCTGTTAACGCCCTATTTCTATAATAATTCTGTTCAATTGAGCTCTGCTGATCAACAACGCTGTGATTCGGAAGGCTTCACTCCTTCGACAAATCGTCGCTGGTCCGCGATTACGGGACGCCGAGGCTGGTCTTGATCTGTGCTACGTTACCGACTACAGTGACCACCCTCTGTCAAATGAAGTTAATAACTTATTAACGTGTTGTCTAGTCATTGCCACCTCTGGCCCTTCCTCGACATACCCGCAACGAGCCTACCGAAATCCCACCGACGCTCTTGTCCAATTCCTCGACAAGAAACACCATTCCAAATGGGCAATCTGGGAATTCCGTGCAGAGGGCACGGGCTATCCTGATTCCGAAGTCCATGGTCGAATAAACCACTACCCGTGGCCTGACCATCATCCGCCACCCTTTGCGCTTCTACCGAACATCATGGCGAGCATGCGAAACTGGTTAAAGGATGCGAACCTCCCCGATAAAGTTGTGGTTGTTCACTGCAAAGCTGGGAAGGGAAGATCGGGGACCGTGGCTTGTTCGTATTTGATTGCGGAAGAGGCATGGGCGGTGGAGGATGCGTTGAAGAGGTTCACAGATAGAAGGATGAGGCAGGGATTTGGGGCTGGTGTGAGCATACCGAGCCAACTCAGATGGGTTGGTTATGTACACCGGTGGGCGAAACATGGGAAGCTGTATGTGGAGAGACAGGTTGAAATTCTGGAGGTACATGTCTGGGGTATGAGAGATGGAGTGAAGGTGGCAATCGAAGGATTTGTGGATGAAGGAAAGACGATCAAGACATTTCATGTGTTCAGTAAGGAAGAAAGAATCGTCATCGACGGAACGTCGCAGAGTAAAAGCATCTTCGCTAATTTGGCCGGTCTAAATAACGAGAAAACGATGCCCCAGAGCTTCTCGTCATCGCAGCTCGAAGAAACACCCACCGACAGGAAAAGCTCGGCAAATGATGTTGCGTCAGACCTGGGTCCGAGGGAAGGGTCAGCGAACGAAAGCGGAACCAGCGCTGTCATTTTCCGGCCTTCAACTCGTGTCATTCTACCGACAAACGACATCAATATAGATTTCGAACGCCGCAAAACAGCCACCTACGGCTTGGCAATGGTAACAGCAGTCGCCCACGTCTGGTTCAACGCATTCTTCGAAGGTCAGGGCGCCGAGAACGGCGGCCAGGCTGCCAATGACGGGGTGTTCGAAATCGCATGGGACGCCATGGACGGCATCAAAGGCAGCAGTCGTAAAGGCATCCGGGCACTTGACCGCATAGCCGTGGTATGGAAAGCGATTGACGCCGTCGGAGAAGGCGTACCGGCAATCATCACCGAGCCTCCGGAAGGCACACATGTCCCAGATGTACGGCCGGCAGATTGGAGAGGGGCAAACCCGGAGCCTTCCAGCTTTGGCAGGGATCTCGGCTTGAGTGCGGATGCCCATGCCAGCGCGCCGATCCACAAAGCGAGTAGTACTGACGGTGTCGAGAGCAACGGTAATGACGACCCGGACTGGGGTGTTCGCTCTTACGGTCTTAATGGTGAAGAGCATACTGTAAACTCAGAGCACACGGCTTCGATGGTGAGTACGCGATCACCAGAGAATCCTCATGGACTACGGAACGTGGGAGTGGCAAGCGTCGCGGGCATTGTAAGTGGGATGAAGCATGTTTCTACCGGGGATTTACCTGATGGCAAACTGGAAGAGGAGATGGAAACGAGCCAGAATCATATACCCGGGCATCTAGAACGGATTAAAGACGGTGGGACGCGTTCATGAGCATCCTTTGGGCATTGGCGCGGCGCTGACTATACAGCGTGTATTACGCTGTACGTTTGTGTTGTATACCTTGGAGTAGATAGATATCCATAGCCGGTACTTGAGTACTAGATTTCCGTAGTTGGAAGCCATCTTGGTCACTTGCGCGAGGAAATCTGAAGTCCCTGATGTTGACTTTATCTGAGGGGCGTAAGGGGGGTTTGATTAAGAGGCAATCAAGAGAGCAGCACCTTGAGATTTCTTATCAGGCACGCAGGCCTCAAGGTAGAAAACAATGCTCGCGTAATAATCCAGCGAATGGTCTAGCCATCGCAGGGTAAGCAAATCGTAAGCGAAGAGCACGGGCGGCTAAGCGAATTTCATGGCCGGGTAAGCAACAGTGCAAACCATATTTCTGCTGTTTAGGCGAACCAACCAGCGGAACATGGTACGTACCACTCATAGCAAGGAGCAATTCTGTCAGATCCATGAGTGGCAAGTGCAAGCTTGTTGTGTTACTTCGTACAAAGGTCTCTCAGATCACAGAAAGTCGGACGTGCTTTCTCAATTGTAACCCTCTCAATTCGACCTTCTCACCCGCACCACGATGACAAGCCGTTACTCCCCTTCATGTTTTTCCACGACTACGGGTTCCTCCTCAACCTCCAGCTCCTTCTCCAGCTTCGCCTGATACTTCTCCCACAGCTTCTCGATCGTCTCCCCAAACAGCGCCTTCCAAAACTTCTCCTCTTCGTACTTACCCTTCCGCAAGCCGTCATTAATCTTCCGCACACTCCCCTCCCCAAAGCTGCCCTCCAAATAATCTAGAAAGTACCCCGTCCGCTGATACCCAGCGTCCCACTGGCCCCCTCGCTCCCTGCTCCAATGCGGCGGGACCAGCCCAGCCTTCAACCGCACCCAATCCGCAACCCCCTCGACCAACCCGCCCGGCGCGCTCCCGTGCGCGCTCCACTGCCAGCAATGCACCATCTCATGCGTGATGACGCCGAGGATCTCGTCCACCTTTCGCTTGGCCGGGATCTTCCGGATGTACGCAGTGGACAGGTGGATTTCCTTGTGGTCGTCGTCGATGTCCTTCGAGACGGTGTAGGCTACGCCGTCCATGGACCGCAGGATCAGTGTCACGGAACGGGTCCCGGGCATTATTGGCGAGGCGGGAGCGGAGGGGTAGAGGTGGGAGACGACGGTCGCTGCTGCTGTGTGTAGAGCCTCCCATGCGTCGATGGCGGAGAGGAAGTATTTCGCGCCGGTGTCGGAGAGGTCGCTGATCTGGAGGAGGAGTTTTGGCGGGCGCGGTGGAGGGTTTGGGGGTGGGTGGGGGCGTGTAGTGGTGGGCGAGTCGGGCTCGGCAGGGGCGTTCTGATTGGCGGGGCGGTGGGGCAGAGGTGAGGGTGTGGCGGTGGGCGTTGCCGCCGACATGGCAAGAGGTGTTGGGAGTGGGAGGGGGGAGGTCTTTACCATGGCTGTACGAGTATGGGGAGGTTGCCAACCTGTTGCAGTTCAGTGAGTGGTGCAAGATGTTGTACTTGCAGGAACACCTCCGGTATCAGGTACAGGGATACATTTGTACGGAGCACTCCGTACCTTACCTCCGTTCCGAGCCCGAGCAAGAGCGAAGATCACGACTCTTGCTTAGGTAAGGTAGTTCATCACATGTAAGATACCTCACATTAGGTACCTTGAGGTACTTTGTATGTCACGCTACCTCAGGTAACCTAACCTCACCTTTGAGAAGAAAGTGAGGTACAGAATGAGTACCTACCAGGTACCTACAGTATCTTGTGTAGTTGAGGTACCCTTATGTACAGTAGTTGAGGTCCCTTATAGCATTGTGGGCTACCTGGTAGGTAGGTACCTTGAGGTACTTTAACGCACTGTGATTGCACTAGTTGTTACTACCTCTTTGGGGCACTTTGATATCTTGAGTACTTTGTTACTTACTGTCGGTTACCACAACAAAGTGAATACTCCATCTTCAGAAGGTGCTGTCCATCAATTTCACACCAAGATCACAAAGTGAGTATGCCTTCTTCGTTGAGTGATGCCCACCTATATAAACTCCCAATTTTTTCTTTCGCCTTCTTCCTTTCTCCTACTGTCATAACACATAACACTCTTCGACACCGACGCGCTGATATGGCTCTCTTCCAGGTAATCGTTGGTGCTCTCCTCGCCGCCGCCACCATCGCCTCGTCGTTCGCGTCATTCATTGACGCAATTGTCTTCGCTGCCCCCCTCCTCGCCACCCTCCTCGCCCCCCTCCTCGCCGCCCTCTCCGCCGCCCTCCCCGCCGCCCTCTCCGCCCCCCGGCTTCGGGGGTTCTCCATCCATCTCTACCAAGAGGGTAGAATGGATGCCCTCAACGTCTCCACTCGGAGACAGCTGGAGGACCTCCTCCAGCAGATGGTCCCCCTCTTTGAGGGGGACGAAACCGAACAAAACTGGCTTGTTCGGGAAAAGGCAGTCAAGCGACTGCAGAGGCTTGCCTGGGGGGACGCGCCGCACCGCTTCCCGAAGGTCTACGTCGCAGGTCTGAACGCATTCCTTACTGGCGACCTCCTGATTATACGTTACTGACTCCTCTCTTTCCCAGGAATGAAAACCCTGCTGGATGGCATCTTGAAGGCGGTCAACTCCCTCCGCACGACGCTCTCAGCCAACGGCTGTAAGCTCGTCCAAGACATCGCCATCTCGGCAGGGTCGGGCTGGACTGGCGGCCTCGATCCCTCGATGATAGACATCCTCCTCCAAAACCTCATCAAACTGTGCTGCAACACCAAGAACCTCGCCGCCGAAAACGGTAATGCTACAGTTATCACCATTCTCACGAACGTACCCTACAGTGCTCGACTCTTACAACATATCTGGCACGCATGCGATCACAAGAATGCAAAGCCTCGGACTTATGGCTCCGGCTGGCTGAAGACTATCTTGACGAAGCACGGCCATCACAAGAACACACTCGAACATGCTGGAGGCATCGAACTCATAGAGAAGTGCATCAGGAAGGGCTTAGGAGACGCGAACCCGGGAGTCAGAGAAGGAATGAGAGGCACGTTCTGGGCTTTTACTCAGTTGTGGCCGGAGAGATCCCAAGTGTAAGCGTTCGTGATCTCAACTCCATACAGCCTGCTGATTCCCGCGTACAGGATATTGCATGCACTCGATACCAAGCAGCAAGGTTTACTCGCAAAACATCCAGCAAACCCGAATCCAACTACCAACAACCCCACCACCGCTACCAAACCAGCCAGCTCGTCGCTCAAGGACACCATTGCCGCCCATAAGAGAGCGAAAGCGACCGGCATAGATCTGCCACTGCGGCCTCGAACGGTCATCACGACAAAAGCGACTGGTGAAGAGTCGACACAGCACGCATCCGTTGGAGTCGGCATAGATTTGCCACTGCGGCCTCAATCAATCGTTACGACAAAAGCAACTGGCGAAGAGTCGACACAGCACGCGTCTGTTGCAGGGGATACAGCATGGGTCGATGACCTGTTCATCGAGAAGCCAGTCAAAGCGGTTTCGAAACCCCAGCCGCAGCAAGATTCGATATTTGGTGCGAAGAGGGCCAAAGATGCCCAAGAAACTCCTCAGAACGACGAGCAGGTAAGTAAATCAGCTTCACTCACAGCGACTAAGAGGATTTGGCAAATGCTAACTAGACCGTCAGCTCCCGAAGGATGTGGAGAGACTGCTGGTTGGCCCGCGACGTCGTCCTCGCAAGCCCCCCGTCATCAAGACCGTCGTCAGGTCAGCAGAGGATGTTTGTTTCATCAAACCGAAGAAGAAGAGGACGAAAGCGGAAGAGGAAGCCTTCCAAGCACGAGTAAGACCAAGCCCGATTTTGGAAAGTTCTAAGCCAACACACTTCGACAGGTCGCAGTGTATCTCCGGGCCAAATGAGGGAGAGACCCAACTCGCCTTAACCGGCTTGCTAAGTCAACGTCTGGACCTTGACGATGACTCGCTCGCAGCCATCAAGTTGGAAGATGACCTTGAGGTGGCGATTGAGATGTGCAAGACCCAAGAGGCAATATGTACTATTGTAGAATTCTTAGAAACAGAGCATTATCCTACCAGATCGGGAAAATGCAACGTATCTGGTCTGAAGTCGACAGCGTTATACGCGCTTGCGTACTTGCTACGTCGCCAGGGGAGGGAGACTAAGGAAGAAGAGCAAGCATTCACCGACGAACAAGCTCTTCCCCTGGCGACGTTGGCTCAGAGGTGTATGCACGATGACAACGTGCAAGTGAGGGCGGCGACAATCGAATACTGCATCCACTTGTACGCCACCACCACCGCCAGCCAGTTCTGGAGGATCTCCGAGGGCGATGAGTCCCTCGAGGCTCTCATCTGGTACCATCTCCAGACTGCTTCTGAAGATGGTACCAGATGAGAGCTTGGCGTACATTGTTATTGTTTACATTATACTTGCATTCTTAGGTTTTATTTTATTCCGTATTGATAGCGTGTATGGTGCAAAGGATGTATCATAGAGAGACAATGAATTACCTTATGATTGGTGTGCACTCTTTTGAGCGTTAGCTTTCCTTCTCTTTCTGTATTGAGGGGCGCCTCGTGGTCATGGCGGCGTGTAGTATCTAAATATACGCCGCCACAACCACGACACAATACTGGAAGACATCCGAGTCTTGGCCTTTATTTACTCTATATCGAGGGGCGCCTCGTGGCACACGCCGCCGCGACCACGACACAATTCTGGAAGACATCCGAGTCTCAGCTTTTATCCACTCTGTATTGAGGGGTCCTCGTGGTTGTGACGGCGTGTAGCGTACATCTATCTATACGCCGCCACAACCACCAGCCGATTCTGGAGGATTTCAGAGGGAGACGAGTCCCTGGAGGCCCTGGTCTAGTACCATCTGCAGAGGGGCCATCAGGAACACGTCGTGACTGGAGGGTGGTACGCGTTGCAGTCACGACTACCTCCCAATTCTGGAGGGTGTCGGCAGGAGATGAGTCCGAGGAAGCGTGGATATGGTATCATCTTTAGAGGGGGAACACCAAGGAGGGTGTGGGAGGAACAAGCCCCTGAAAGTGCTGTTATGCTGGCCACTGATATGTGCAAGACCCAAGAGGCAATCTGTGCTCTTCTGGAGTTTTTGGAGGCTGAGCAGTAGCCGATCAAATTGGGAGGCAAAAACACGGGGCTGATATGGTATCATCTTCAGGAGGGCACGCCAAGGAGGGTGTTGGAGGAGACGAGTACCTGAAGTTGATATGGTATCATCTTCAGAGGGGGGAACACCAAGGAGGGTCTCCGAGGAAGATGAGTCCCTGGAGTTGATATGGTATCATCTGCAGAGGGGACATCAGAATTCGGCGTGACCGGAGGGTAGTTTAGGTTCCTTTTGGTTCTGTCTGTACGCTACCAACGATATGCTATAAGGGAGAACGAATAAATGGATGTGGACGAAGGCTAGGTAATTACAACATTCTGGGCACTGGACAAATATATTATGCTACTCCTATCAGGCTGTCACCTGAACGCGTGGGGGTGCCCCAGGATGTGACTAGGTAGCCTTCGTACATGGACACCTCCAGCATACCTTACGCTGTCTGGCCCAGCATGGATGCAGAGCTCTCCAAGGTCTTACCCTGGCCATTTGCTGGACACTCGTGCTGTAACTCACGTGAGGGCTGAGATTGGAGGTAAACAACCACAACCGGGAAGCAATTGGAGCCCAAAAGACGACATATCTCACTCAGGAAGCTTCATCATTGATATCTTCAGTATTACTTCGATGCCGGGCAGAGATTGTACAGCCCGGATAGCGGCGGAACTAGCTATTATCTGCTCTCAGTGTCGTACATAGAGTACCTGGTTCTTGACTTGCCATGAGCTCAGCGTCTCTTTCACGTTCGATGGTGCCTCTGCCTTGTTGTCTTCTATCAGTCCATGTTTGGCCCTTCATTTGAGAAGGTTCTTGTATTTGCTTTCCGCATGGAATTCGAACACATGGACATTCGCGACTCTCGTTCATCTTTGCTTGATCCCTACTGTCATGTTTGTACGTCTTTCGGTGCTTCCCTAGTCAGCCGGCATATGTCACGAGGCCACTTTGACGGGTTCGAAGCTGCCAGACCGCGAGTTCGGTCGTCTCTTGGTTGGTCGTTGCGTGACTTGTTCTTAAGCTGGAGATTGAAGAGACATGAGTACTCGATACTGTTCTCTGCAAGGTTTGGTCAAGGATGAGTTTTCCTGCTATGCCAACTGCATCAATTCCGTTGGGCCTACACCCGAGGCGAACATAAACACTGGAGGTGACCAAGGAAGCTTGGTAAGTCGGCATTGCTGCTGGTAATGAGAAGACCGAAGCTGCTGGAACGGCCAGGCAAAAAGGTCCATATCGTGACGGTATATTGAATTATCCGCGTCACGAATCCGCAAGGCTGTCACGCAGCGGCGGGGCTATTGTTCGTTTCGGGTCTGGAGGTCGTCGTATCTCATCAATCCCAGGTCAAAACAATTGCGAGAAGCCTAGCACACTGTTCATCCTCATTACCCGAGCGCCTGCTTCCTCAGGCAGCCGAAGAGATGGCGGACTCGGGTGCAGGGTGTTTGCTCCCCCGAGGGAAGGCTATGAGACCGACCTATCTATGCCTTTCTATTCGTTTGCGGGACGCGACGGAGCCCCGAGGGTTACAGATCAGTCGCAACGCATCGGTGTTGAACGGAGTCAAAATCTGAATCCAGAAGTTGACTATGTTGGCCACTATGAGTGGCAACGCCTACCGGCGCAAGTACGCAAAAGGTATCAGCACGACTGGCATCTTGTGAAACTGATAATTCCGAGTCTGAGACAGCATGCCCCAAACCACAAGGGGTCAACCATTATTGATGACTTGAGAAAGCTCGGAGTGAACAGAGGAGATCTGAGCAGGCTTCAGCTGTCAGAGTGCATCAAGGCGGACTTTTGGTCTTCAGCTCTACGGTCACATCGTCAAGTCGGCGGTCAGTTTGTCAGCACTGGCTGGAGCTTCACTGAACGGCGCATATGCGCCAATCACCAACACGCGTTAATCGAAGCGGGCAGCACCAGCATGTCCTTCCTCCATTCCGCTGCATCAATCATTGACTTCGGTGGTTTCATTCAGGGCCTCAAACAGAGGCAGAGGAGGATGCGATCGACGCTGACAATATCAGGCGGGTCACTCCGCAGTCACAAAAAAGACACAAATCCACCCACAGAACTATTCGCAGAGGCTCTCCTTGATCTTGGTAATCCGAAGAGATGGAGTGCCTAAGTTATCCTTGCGAAGGCCACCGTCTTCCTTCACCCATTTTTCTTGGGCTCTGCTTCCCGTTTCCCGCTCGGGGCTTCTCGCTTACCTTACTCCGTACATGAGCCTGTAGGCTGCAGTTTCAGCTTCATACATGAAACCGTCATCTTGTGGTCGGTGCAGCAGCGGATAATTCCGGTCCCTGTCTGTAAAAGTCCCTTGTAGGTACCTTACCTTACCTTACCTGTCCCTCAGATCTTATGCGTACCAACACCTGGATCACGTTACTTTGGATATCCTCATTTCATTGTCATTGCCGTTGCCGTTGTCATTCTCATCCTCATACTATTTCCAAGTATAAACGTATATAATGCCAACAGGACTATAAGTCCTTATCTAAGACTCCTTTCTCCTAGGGTATACATACCTGAGGTTTGCGGAGCTGGCCCTAGTACTAAGGTACAACTATTACGAGTGGCTGAGACTGCGGGTGAGATTATTTCAAATTATATAAGCTACAGTACTTTTCGTGACTTTTGACCATCATCAACAACAATATAACCTACGGTAATTCTCCAACCCATCTACCTACCTTACCGTTGCCCTGCGGCTGTCACTCTTTTCTACTTGCTCGCGGCAATTGTCCTGCCAAGGTAGCCTCGTCTCTGCGCGCTTGTTCGCGCTTCTTGCAACAACGAATACGAATACATCCGACTCATTTGACAATGCTCTCTACCTTGATGTAGTCCCGTCGACTTGGCCCTCGCTCCCGGACCATTCTCTTCCAAGCTTTCCACCATAGCGATTACTCGGTGCACGACCCTTTGGGACCTTTGGGAGAGGGAGGACAACCATCATCATGGATTCGCCGACCGCATACCCCGAGTCTCCAATGGAGCAGGACGATGCTGCATATCCGTGTAAAGGTTGTGGGGAGGTACGTTTGTCCCAATTCGCAAACGGCTTGACGCCGGGTCTGACTGTCATACTTACCATGCTCGATCGAACGCACAGATTCTTGAAGAAGGGAAAGCTTTTGAGCTTGGTAAGGATAACAGTCTCATCCTCGACTATGCATGCTGCTCCTGATGTTCTGACACACCATTGTAGCCGGTAATCGCTGGCACATCGACTGCTTTCGTTGCAATACTTGCGGTACCCTTCTCGACTCCGACGCGAACCTTCTACTTCTTGGCGATGGCTCCCTTATCTGCAACAACTGCACGTACAGCTGCTGCGCCTGTGGGAACAAGATCGAAGACCTCGCCATCCTCACCGGTGACCAAGCCTTCTGTGCGAGCTGCTTCAGGTGTCGGAATTGCAAACGCAAGATCGATAACCTGAAGTATGCACGGACGTCTCAGGGCATATTCTGCATGGAGTGCTATGAGACGTTGACGGACAGACGTCGGAAGAAGTCCGCCAAGAACCCTTCGCGACGACAGAAGCCATCGTCGAATGCCGCTGCCATGCTGCTCGACAAATCACTTCCCTCTCTGCCGTCCAACGTGACCCCAGATGCATCGTCGGGCGATCGAGACACGCCTCCATCCGAGATACCTCCAGACCATACGTTGATGGATCCGGCGCCTCGGCGTATGCCGTCAAACGCGAGGCCAGGATCATCGAGAGGCACACAACGTGAACGGTCACCAGCTGCGTTGGAGGACTCTCGCAAAGGTAATATTCGCACATCACCGCTGGGAGAGTCACCGACTGATTGAGTGCAGAGAATCTTGTGCTACCATCCAGTACATATAAAAGTAAACGCCATTCAGCAATCTCCCAAAAATCCGACGGTTCTGGCAACGAAGAAGAAGATTTCTTCATTCCCATGGCTCTGGATCCTAACCCAGCACCAGGCCCGTCTCCGCATACGAACAACCACAGATTCGACCGAGAGTATAGCGATCCAATGAAGCCTCAGGCTGTAGAGACTAGGAGCGGAACAAAGGACTACTTCAGCCATACCAAACCGGTAAACCCGTCAGTCCGGAAACGTTCACAAGACAGGCATGGAGTTCAAGGGGAGGGTGACGGCGAACACACCTCGTCGCCGCCGACCAGCCCACACATCGCTTATCAAGAGAAGGGTCGCCAACCGTCGTCGGAGCTGATTGACACCATTCGAAAACGCAAAGACCATGGGGCGACGAACACGTCGAATTCAACCGTCGCGTCACCTGCCATGGGCACCGACAAGACCCGTGTTCAACATGCATACTCGCCGAAGGTCGCACAAACCGGCCAGGATCCATCACCACAGGGCGATAAATTCAAGCTACAGGAGGTCCCCAAGAATAAGAAATCTGGAGGGTCGGCAAGGAGCTCAAAGTCTGACGGACCATCGCCTCTGTCGGAGGGTACTGGCGTTTCAGGGGGCTTACGCTCATACTCTGGCCCAGCAGCTGTACTGACGAAGGAGCAGATCGCTTCAGCAGCGATCAACGACTCACCAAAACCACTTTTGTCTGAACTGACCATCAACGGCGCTGCGCGAACGTCTGTGGATCACAGGACCCGTGATGTTGGCTCGGTGGATCCCACCAGGGCTTTGCCGTCTGCAATGACCACTGCCTTGCCCAAGCGAGGAGATTCATTGGGCAAATCGCAGACAACACAGGCAATGCAGGCTGTTCCGAGGAAGGAGATCAAAACTAGCGGCCTTGAGAAGATTGCTACCTCCTCATTGCCGCTCGATGGCCACCATGACACCTCGTCGTCGGCTTCTTCCGTAACCACGACGCACGAGTCCCCAAGCGCTCTTGCAAGAATCAACGGGGCCAAAATGGTATCGAAGCCTGTTGGATCACCGACTTCCAGACGCCTTGAAGAAAAACCGACCCCGCCGGCCCGCGCGCAAGGGCGCCCTCTAGTGGCTAACCCCACCAACGACTCCTTTACGGCCCCTAGAGCACCTCCACAACCCCCCTCAGGTTATCACAAGTCGCGTGACGCTTCGATCAGCACATTACAATCAGAACCGGGTCATTGGGCAGATCCGCCGGCGTCGCCAGCCTTGCCCAGATATAGCACTGGCGTCGAATTTTCAATGGAGGACGACATGGCTCGCATCTTGGGTACCGATGAATCCAAAGAGCATGCATCTTTTCTTCGCCGTGTGTCCAACTCGGTGCGGCACGGGCGAAGCTACAGTGACAAGGGCGGACGTATGTCGAAAGATAGCAAATGGCCAAGCTCTCCATTGCATGTCGTGGGTACAACGGGATTCGGTCCGGAAATCAGCAGTCCTTCTACGAGCTCCCCCGAAACGCGAGAAGAGCTCACGTGGTTCAAGAACGAACTACGTCGCGAGCGGCAGAAAACCGTGGAGAAGGACCAGAAAATCGCCGAGCTAGAAGCGGCGTTTGAAGGCAAAGCTAGTATCAAGGAGGTGAACACTGAATTGCGGGAAAAGAGATCGACAATGGTTGTTCTCGACACTCAGAAGGAAATTGTCGTCAGGGAGCTTGAGGTCCTGACCGATCATATAGCGACAGCAAAGAAGAGCCGAGAACCACTCGACCTTGGAAAGCTAAGCAATAATGTGCTTCGGGAGTTCGCCGAGGCTTTGCAGAAACTCAAAGATTCCTTTGCGCCCCAAGTCGAGGATCTCATTCAGAGGAGAAATGATCTCATAGACGAGGTCGCCAACCTGACTCAAATGAAGGACAAGAGCTTCCAGGAATTTGAGCAGCTGTCATTGAAAAATGCTCAGCTAGCTGACCTCAACAACCAACTTGTCCACCAAATCCAGGGGTTGTACAAAGCCAGCGCCACTTCATCGGTAGACGGGATCCGACCACCTCCGAATGGTCTCGGAATTTATACTCATCACCCAAAAGAGACTTCCCAGGTTTCGGTTGATGGGCGGGATATGGGTCCTGGCGGAAGTGAAGGTTCCCATCCGGGCTCTCAGCACAATATCCATCCCGAGAGTGACGCCGACCATGCCGCCATCCTGACAGCTCCTCAAATGGTGAATATTCGGAAGGGTCAGCCAAAGAAGTTCAACTGGAAGAAGGGCGGCCAAAACGTCGCTAAGGGTGTTACTAAAGGAATCAAGGGGGCCTTTTCGTCGAACGACCAACCCAAGTATCAACGCGATGGTGGTATCACCGAGGGAGTCCCCTATGGATCGCTACCTTCGGCCTCTGACTATCACAACGGGAGTCTACCGCGCCCTACGATGAACGATCCCACTCGTCAGGGTTTTGGATTTTTCAGCAATCAGAAGGGAAAACCTGGACAGTCCAAAATTACACCGAATGGTAGCTTTGGTATGGTCGGCCCAGACAGTGGCAATGGTAAGTTCTCTTGGCCGGTTCAATACGTTCAGGAAGACTGACATGGGCGCCAGTTCTTTTCGGCTCCGAATTGGAGCATCGTACCGACTTCGAGAGAGTAGTGATTCCTGGCATTGTGACGCGCTGTATCCAAGAGGTGGAGCTAAGAGGTATTTGTCTCCTATTCCATGTTATGACAGTGCGCTCACCATTGGACAGGTATGGATGTGGAAGGTATATACCGTAAGAGTGGAGGAAATGGTCAAATCCAGATGATCCGAGAAGGCTTCGAAAGAAGCAACGACTTTGATATTTCGGACCCAGACCTTGACATCAATGCCGTCACCTCTCTTTTGAAGCAGTATTTTCGTCGACTACCCACCCCACTGATCACGTACGAGGTCTACGATCAGCTTCTGGACTCCGTCCAGATTACCGACGACGAAAAACGAATCGCTGCCATGCGCCATGCGATCCAAAATCTGCCGCCTAGCCACCGTGACTGTCTCGAGTTTCTGATCTTTCACCTTGCCCGAGTCGTGGAAAGGGAAAAGGAAAACCTGGTAAAGTCCCACACTCCTAACGTCATCGCCCTCTTGGTTCAACACACTAACGTTTTCGAATAGATGACACCTCTAAACATCGCCGTCGTCTTCGCGCCTACCATTATGCGTCCAGAGTCTCTTTCCCGCGAAATGACAGACACGCAAATGAAGAATCAAGCCATTCAATTCCTCATCGATAACAGCAACAATGTCTTCATGGAGGATCAGTAAATCTCCGCTCCATAAGCGCGTAATCCGCGCCGGATACTCATTTTCCGTATTCAGGTCACGGCCGAGTGTTTCTCTGCTGGATCCCGGTTCAAGAATTGAGAAATCCTACCCCAACCATTCTCGAATCTATTTGTCCCCTCCCTGCATTTCTTTCTTCTGTGCGGGGTTGCCTAATTCCAGGCGTCCAAGATCCGCATATTTTAGTCCCACCTTACCTCGTTTGCAAGTGCGACGATCGTCCTGTGCTCACATCCAGTATCTTCAGAACTCGATCTTTCTGATATCTTTGGGCCTGTTCCGTCGGCGTCGATTCTAGGACCAATTGTTTTGTTTGTTACCCTTTCACTTCGACTCTCCCTTTGCCGTCTTTTGGGCAAGATTTCTGATATACCCCCTTCGCTCTCCTTCCAATCCTACAACCCCTTCCCCTTCGGATCTACTCTTATCAATGCTTGGGACTATCTATCTCCCTTGTCTATACGTTCTATGCCGGCGTTCCTATCAAAGAACCTTGACCTCTTCCTTCTTCCTTGATCGATTTGTTGTTCACGCGATCGGGACGGTCGGTGGTGGTTTGTTGATAGGTGTTGTCTTGTCTTGTCTTGTTTGGGCCTGCCAGCTTTTGTATATTTGGAGCTTTGAGTTGACGGAATCTAAGCCCTTTATATCTCTGAGAATATTCTTGCAGAGCTCGGGAGCGCGACTGCTGAGAGTGAGTGAGTGAGATTTCTGCGTGGGTGGTGGATGGTGGGTTGTAATGGGGTGTTCTATAGGAAGTGAGAAGGAGCTGTGCAGTTGTTGGTAGGTACCTATGATTGGGGTTAGGACAGTGGGTCTATGAGGCTGGCAACTGAGGCGAGTAAAGTCCGCATGATCGGATAGGTATGTCCAAGCAGGCACACAGGCAATCGTATGCGGTACATAAGAAGATCAGGGACGGTCCTGTCATTCTCTCAATATCCCCCGATTCAAGGCCAGTCGAGACCGACGGCAAAGGACAGTAACATCTACAAAAGCGATGCCAGTCCCACCCAGTCTCTTCCCTTTATCCTGACGCCCACATCCCTGCTCTCCAGACACTTCCGGGTACTCCGCCCGCATGACAACCTCGACCCAGTGTCTAAAAGCTATCCTCAAACTCCCTCCGCAAGTCCTGTCCCACGACAATACTCGGACTCGGCATGCCCTCCACCTCATCCGCGACGTCGTCGCCCCCGCCCGCGGTGCGCAGGATATCCTGCACGATGCGTTTGCTCGCTTCTCGCGCTAAATCCCAAACACCAGAAGTCAGTTGCGATACAGGATCGATAGCGCAGCGGGTCAGAGACATCGTAGCAGAGAGTGCAGGAGCAGAAGCAGGGCAGGGACAAGGTCAGGCAACGGCGAACGGGTACTCACCCGGCGTCTGCAACAAGCGACTCTGCGGGACATGAAACTGCATCGTCTTCGGCGGACTCATCCCCTCCAACAGCCCGTCATCGCCATAGTCGTCGTCCTCGCCCTCACTATCACTATCCCACCCCCCCGCCGTCCTCGTCGCGCCCTTGCTGCTTTTCCGCGGCGTCAGCCCGCTCGCGAGCACGCTCACGCCTGGCGTGCGCGGCGGCCTCCTCCGTTCCGGCGAGTCGAAGATCTCGCTGTGCAGCTGCGGGGCGGGGATGGGCGGGCTGGACATGGGGCTCGTGCTGTCTCGGTGTCTGTCGGCTCGATTGGCTTTCGGGGTCGTCTGCGTCGCGAGGTTGGGCCGGTGTGGAAGCCGGGGCTGGGCGGCGTGCGGCGTGGCTTGCAGGCGGTAGTTCTTGTCGAGAACGCGGTGCAGGAGCAGGTCCTTGCGCTGCTGGGTCGAGGGTCGGAAGGCGGATGTGGGCGGGGCGAAGGGCGAGGAGGTCGGGGTCAGGGATGCGTCTGGGAGGGTTTGCTTGCCGGGTGTGGAGGGGAGTTCGGAGGAGATGGTTGATGGTGGGGCGGTGGTGGTGGTGGTGGCGTGTACTTCGCGTTTGAGCGCTTCGTATGGGGACGGGTAGCGGGCGAAGGTTGGGGGCTTGGTTTGCGGCTGCGGCGCTCGAGGCGTGGCTTGGGTTGGGGAGATGACGAGGGAGTCGAGAATGGAGTCGTCGCCGTCGTCTTGGGTAGCGGGGTCTTTGGACGCTGCGGTTATCGTGTCGTCGTCGTTGGCACGGGCCGGTGAGGAAGCATGGGCGTCGGAGGCGTCGGTGGTTTCGGTGTTGGTATAGTCTTCGGTGACGGTCTCATCGGCTGCGAGCTCTTCGTAGCCGGAGAGAGAGACATTGGCGCTGGCTTCGAAGAACTGTTTCCAGAACTGCGGGGAGATGGTCAGCCTGAGCTTGTGTGCGGGATGATGGGTGCTGGTTACCTTCGATCCATCCCAGACGTTGCGAGAGTGTTCGGCGTACTGTTCAACGATGGGGAGGATACTGGTAGTGACGATTCGGTGTGCTCTACTGAAGTTGTGGTCGATCTCTGAAGACGTCATGGTCAGTCTGCGCTTGTTTCGAGTGCCATTGCACTTTCAATTTGGAGGCATTCACCTTGTAATGTCAAGGTTATGGATTGCTCCAATTTCTCCAGCTCTTCAGTCAAGGACAGATTACGCTGGTTGGAGGATGTACTCGGACGAGACATGATTTGTAGAAGATTTTGTGAAATGTACAGAAGCAATCATCGAAGTTAACCACTGTGGTTACGCAACGCGTTCGTTGTGGGGAGACGCGCCCTAGACTCGCTTATCTAACACTTGTGCAGACTTGTGCACACTCATGCATGCATCGCCCCGCGGTGGCGCCGCTAGTTAGACCTGCCGTCCGCCTTCGGGCTGTGTGAGTGACGAGTCCAGACGAGTCCAGACGGGGCGCCCCGTTCCTGTGTATTCAAATCAACACTTCCATCACACTTCCAGTATCATTATTCTCCTCTTGATCCTCCTGGGAAGCAGAAAAACAGAAAAGTACGCTCCCACAGCTCGCCATGCCTGCACCACTTGCCAAAGGTAAGCTGCTCTTCTAACGTCCCATAATGATAAACCTACTCGAAGCAGTTCCCTTCACTAACTCACACTTCACTTCTAGGTCTGATTATCACCATCTCCATACTCGTTGCCGCCGGCATCGCCGTCTACGAGAACCCTCAAGTGAGAGAATGGCTCGATAGCTCTCGACGCAAGATCGCCGTCGCTCTACATAGCCTTGGAGATGACATCAACCCTCCTGCCTCGCCATCTCGTCCCGATTCTTCCACAAGACCCGACGACAGCCCGGAAGCGGCGGAGAGAAGACGTAGGGCTCGCGAGGAAATACTTGAGCGGGGACGTATCTTGGAAGAGAGGAAGAGGAGGGAAAGAAATGGAGCGAGCACCGCTAGCTTTGATGCTCTAGTCAACGAGAAGGGGAGCCTGAAGGCCGAGGGTGCGACTACGACGGCCACAGAAACGAGGGAAGAAGAGAACAGCTTAAAGAATCGAAACAATGGTATCCAGGACTTGGAGAAAGACGCAGCGTTCGCGAACCCATTCGCCGACACCAACGAGATTGATGCATCCTCGAAGTCTAACCTCATCAACGTCGATGACGCTCAACCCACGCCACCTTCCGCGCACCCCTCACGCGAGACTACTGCCACACTGCCTACTGAGCAAGCACCGCAGACTGCCCTCGGACTCGAAACCATTTCAAACGATCCCTCCGAACAACTCGTAGACCTAACCCCAACCAGCACCGCCTCCGCCTCCTCTCACGACGCGGCATCCTCCAACCCGCATAACCAACCATCAAACTACTGGTCCGTAAACGAATGGGCAGAAACGACCTCTCCATCATTCTACTCCGACGATTCCGTCGTTGCAGCTCACAATCACAACGCAACGGGCGCTGCTTTACATGGACGTCCTGCTACGGCGTCGTTAGCGGGCAGTGGCGAGGAGGTCGGGGCGGAGAGCTCGGTGGACGGCGATTTGGACGTCATGAGCGATTTTGCGGGGATTAGCACGCCTGGCACTTGGACTGAAGTGGGCAGTGAGGTCAGCGAGGGCGATCATGGACAGTAGCTGGTTAGGTACATCAGGGGTGTTGATGAGTTGCTTGGGTGGAGGCCATGGGGTTTGTGGTGTTCATGGACTCGAGTATTCACAGTAGGGCTTTGATCAGTCGGAGGAGGGGTGGTTGCACAGGGTGGCGTCTATAGGGCTTAAATACATATATGCTATGCTATCACATTCATTGACCCATTCGCGAGTCCGATGACTGTTGATGAAATGTGTTCGAGCAATCCTTGAAGTCTCACAAAGTCGCTGGCTTAGGAGCCAATGTCTTGTATGTCCTGACTCGCAATGGCACATACTAGATCGCACCATTGGACAGATATTTGACCCGTCCGCGCGATCAGAGAAGCAAACTTGTTCAAGTCTCCAGAAGCTGTGTGAAGGGAGAAGAGTACACATCTGAACAACAGTTTTTCGCATGGAAGTCTTCAGTTGCTGCACATAGACACCGAGCACGCCGATGGCAGATGCTACGCCAAGCTTTATATTGCTGCTTGACGGCGTCGTCTCAACGTCCTCAACAAAAAAGTCGTACACGTCTCAGAGAAAAGTAGAACTATGTTGGAGCTATTGCCGCCAGGAGAGCGTCGAAATGGTGGGGAAGGGGCGACGAAGATCGAACATCTGGCGATACGACACATCCTCCACCAACCGCCATGTTCTCCGAAACCCCCTTTGGAGCCAGGTATACCCCTTGCATGAGAGATGTTGATCGACTCAGCGGTTGACCTGTCGTGCGAAAGTTTGGATCATGCTTTGCAGATCCAAGCATTTCTCCCTCGACACTACCTCAGTTGTATTTGCAGACATATGTTCCAAAACAGCGTGTACCAGAGAAGAATACCAGCATTGCCCTATCGGTTAGTGGCGGTTGCGGGCGGTAATCAACCAGTAACGGCCGTAGACACATCCTCCGCGACCCCCATCAATCCAACGCTGGACCGTGTGAAGAGACTGTTAGGAGTTTCAGTAGCCTTAGGACGTCAGGAATGTCTTGCTCTCGATGTTTGATGATATCGCGCCACCTTCTCGTAAATTTCTGACGTATTGGCTGGAGCGCTAGTGAACGTCATCCAGACGCGACCGCGGGTTGACGAGGCTGGGAGTCAACTCTAATTATGCCAATCGCAGTAAAGGAGTGACCTAACAACATATCGGTGGTGTGAAGCATAGCAGCAGGAGCGTGACGAGTGTCCATCGGATCTTGCTGCGAAACCGTCATGATCGTGTGACAGCAGGAACAAGTCAAGCTTTCGATTGCGGGCCACCATGAGAGGAGAATATCAGTTCTGTAGATCTTAACCCTCCACAACTCTCTTGACCTTCTCAAGCAACACCTGACTCTCCCGACCCAATTTCCTCTGTCCATTCTTCCCGCCTGTCCTCGCCTTGGCCATGGCTTTGCGGAACCTCTCTCGCTCCTCGACCTTTCGTTGCCGCTGTTTCTGAGCCTCCTCAATCTCCTTCCGTCGCGCCTCCGCTTCAGCCTTTCGCTTCTCCGCAAGCCGGGCCTCCTTCTCAAAAGGAATGGGCTTTGGTCGGCGCTGCCGAGGCGCGCGTGAGTGGCTTGGAGCAGGACGGGGATGAACTTCTTCTGGTCCCTGAGGAGGCTTGTCGAGCATTTCCTGGCGTTCGGGGTGCAATTCGAGGCTCGGCTCAGCGGTTTCGACCTCGACTGAAGGGTCAATTGGACGGATAGCTTGTGGTTGTTGTAGTTCGCGCTCTTTCAGCTTCGCGTAGGATCTCTTGACTTTAGCTTTATGGATCAGATTTTTTTTGATCTTCTGCACTATTGTACGGTCAGCGGGCACAACTCATGTACGAGTTCCACCGAGTGCAACCTTTTCGGCGGTATGTCCCATCTGGTAGATTGTCAGGCCCAACTACGAATCCCTTTTTCCGTATCTTAGCTCCGTCGCCGCCTTCTACCACTGCATCGGAAGTATCGTGAGATCTCTTATTATGCATTCTGCTGTTTGGTCGGTCCTGTTACGGCGTGATGTAGGGAACGAGGCTCTGGGGAGTGGATTTGGGGGGACTTCTACAAACCAGATTCTTATCAAGCGAGCCTTGCCTCCTCCCATATCATCTACGGGCGCGGGCCGAAAATAGTTCCGCTGCATGCATTGCGAGCAACCCGTGATGACATAAGTTATGAAATGTGCAAAGCTCTTCCTCGTGATGCTCTCGACTTCGCCAGGTCAGCTCCTCACAGAGCTCATTGTCACTTACGAATTGCCTCCGAATATTCTTTGTTGCCTTACCTTGGAGATCCGAGAGGTATCTACCCCGATTATTCTACCCGCATCATCTCCTCCATGCCTACCGGTTTGTACGCACCCGTGGATAAGTCGGGAACAAACCATAGCTCTGTTTCCACCCCAGCATAACTCCGAGTCATTGTCCTTCTTCCAAGCTCACGACATCTGATTCCTGCAACCGAATTCAACATCATCCCATCTGACCCATCACACACCGGTGCAGCTCGCCGTCACACTCATGACTGCACTTTCAGATATTGATACCATTCATGCCTATCTTTCATGACATTGACTCCCCCCCTCTTTCGAGGCCTCCGCCAACTCTCGGATCTGGCGGCTATGATCCAATCATGCGTAAACCTTCCGAGGAGAGACTCAAAACCGAGTTCTGCGACGGACCTGTTCCGGCTGCAGGCGAGAGAGGGACATTGCCGGTTGAGAATGTCATGGCGACAATAAGTCAGGCGAGACCGGAGACGAGAAATCGAGCAGAGCTTATCAAGAGGATCAAGAGAGGAGAGAGTCCTACATGGATCCCGAGTGGAACTGTAAGTTAGACTGTTCCGTCAGTGCCACCGAGTGCTTTTGTGACTGCCAACATGGAGATGCAGCAAACGGGGCGGGTGGGTCTGAGAGCCTACCCTCGATCAAAGCTCAATCCTCGCGATCATACTCTACATACCATTTTTTCTCTGCTTGTCATACTTGTTACCCAGCTTTACTCTTTGCAGCAACACCACTACGTTCTGGCTAACACTGAGATCGGAACAGCTTGAAGACTACTATCGGAACCATACGGACCCTCCTCATGCACGAATTCTGACCCGAGCAGACCCAGAAACGCTAGCGTTACAGTCAGCTGCTGAGCTGGCAGAATCTGCAAAGCAAAAATTCGATGATCAGGGCGAAACACTTGGCTCTCCGTCTGAGATCCAACGGCCAAGATCTGCATTGCACGCTGGGGATTTCACTCAAGAGCACGCCAGTACAAGCCGGCCTGACCAGTCCTCGCAGTCCGGGCTTTCGAAATGCGAAGCGCTTGACGAACCCCTAGGTATATCGCCGAGTACACCATGGTACACGCCTTTGGCTTCTGCAGCGTACAGTCCCTTTCAGACGGATCCACGATTTCCTTCTGCTGAGCCTATAAGTGCTGAGGCCAGAATACTCCGGTCACGGGCCCCGTCTTTATCTTCTTACTCATCAAGCTTCGTACTGAAGCCACCTACCAGTCCACTGGTACAGCAGTCCAACAACACCGATCTGGACTTCTCTCCAATCGACCTCTCCACCAGCCCAGGAAACAATAACAGACGTCATACATTACCGCCTTCAGCACTACAGTCTCTCCACTCGTCTCCACCTGGGGAACTCCCCACGCTGTACAATGGAACGCGAATATCACCTACCATGCACCGCGAAGGACCACGTTCACATCATGGACACCAACCTCGCAGGTCGTTGACGTCGAACTGGAGTCTCCAGGCCGTGTCCTCCCATCCGTCTCCGCCCTTTCTCTCTTCTAGGAGGCCATCGCTGTCCGATGTGTCCCCTTTACATCATGCACCTATGGTGGGATCATACGAAGAGTCCATACTACGAGGCCGGATGTCGACGACGCCTTCTAGGCCTTTGAACTTTACTGCACAGATTGGCGTTCTCGGTAAGGGTAACTGCAAACCCAACCTCAGATGTCCTCCACATGTGATAGTACCGTTTCCCGCAGTCTTCTATAGCTACGGAACAGGCAATGGTAGGAAGACTGTCGACGTTGAGGAAGGACCGAGTCCGTATGTCGGACTGATTGACATTGAAAACTCTCTTACACATGAAGAGACTAAAGAAAGGCGACGTAGGAACATATCGCGCCCAGCTAGTGATTTGGAAGGGTCTGAAGGAGAAGTGCATGGATTGGGAGAGCAGAAGCCTACCAAAAATTTACTTGACCGTCGGAGAACAGAGAAGAAAAAGCGCAGATCACAATCACCTAAGACACCGCCTGGAGGAAGCTACCGCATCCCACAGCAAGGACAGTTACAGATCGTGATCAAGAATCCGAATAAAACAGCCGTCAAGCTATTTCTTGTGCCATATGACCTCCAAGGCATGGAGCCCGGTTCAAAAACATTCGTCCGGCAACGGAGCTACTCTGCCGGGCCGATCATTGACATGCCTCTTACGTCAAAGTTTGTCTCAGAAAAGGATAAGGCAGAGACTCTCAATTCCGACGTTGGGAATCCCAAGGACCGGCCTACGTTGCGGTACTTGATTCACCTCAATATCTGCTGCACAGCAAAGGGCCGTTACTATTTATATCAATCAATTCGAGTTGTCTTCGCCAATAGAGTCCCAGATGGAAAGGAAAAGCTCCGCAATGAGACTGAATCGCCTAGTCCTCGATATAGTAGCTATAAGCCCGGCAAGCCTTCCGGCTCCGGACAAGGGTCTAACAGCACCGCAAGCACGGAGAAAGCGCTCAGGAGAAGGAGCCTAGGTTTCGCCTTGGGAGCCGGAGGACTTGACGCAATGGATGGAATCGGCTACCCAACGCAGCTACCGTTCATTGGCGGGAACATGTTCTCCTTCAACGGCACCACAACAACCACTCCTCCCATCCAGCCAATCCCGTTCGATCTCGTCCGATCACGGAAAGACTCGATCGAACATTCAATTGACGAAAACATGGACATCGACTCCCTACAGCCCGCTACCGAATCAGCGACACGATCTCCCACCAGCGACAGGGCCGGCAATCTACCCATGTCCCTGGCCTCGCCCGAAATGTCCACTTCGTGGCGGAGCAACTCGAGCAATAACAACTACAGCAGCAGCAGCAGCGACGAGTACAGCAAGCTACGCAAAGGCGACGTCGGATATGGCGGGAATGTCTTCGGACCCTTCGGTGGCGGAGGCGACAGTAACGAGGGTCTGCTGGCGAGGCGGTTGAGGGGGTTGGATGTACAGAAAAGTTTGCCGCATGTTGATCATGACTGATGATATACGTTGTTGGTCTGGAGATGGGATGGGGTTATATCGTTGCCATCTTTATCAGTTCGTTCATGGCGCTTGAGGGGTGAGCGGGGCGGGTGGACCGGTCGGTTGGGCGCTGGATGGCATTCGGTGTTGAGAGGAGCGAGACGTGGGGATCTAGCTGATGGGCTGATTTGGTTTTGTCTATCTACGTAGTTCGCGCAATATAGGTACGGCATTTTCGAGCTGCCGGAAGATGAATTTTTGGGATCATCGATTTATGTTTTGTCCTATCAATCGACATATTCTCAAACCTGGAGGATGAGTGCTCAGGTCCTCCGAGTCTTGTAGATACGAGCATTTCGCTAGTTCGAGTAGATGTGAGTCCGGATAGTCCTTGTATCCGTCTATGACTTGCACGATAAGGTGAGGGGAGATGAGAGCAGATAAGATCGGATGCGAGGAGAGGGGATTGCGGTCGTAGAGTAGAGTAGAGAGTAACGTAGCGCGATGATTGATGTCTTGGTAGGAGGAGTCACAGACAGGGAAACCGCAGGAAAGATAGATAGATAGATAGATAGGGTATATAAATGCGGCTACAGATGGAGATTAAATCTAAATACGGTTCGAGAACCTTTTATCTA
>JAABUJ010000981.1_pt1 | contig 46505 bp, 53 predicted proteins | sample 5559131 | NCBI WGS metagenome assembly JAABUJ01 (sample SAMN10711875, study PRJNA513366) | rock metagenome | isolation source: Antarctica rocks | place: Antarctica: Victoria Land, Mt New Zealand nord | collected 2016-01-07
ATTTGGGGTGGGCCTGTGGGGGGGGGTTAGAGGGGGGTTGAGAAGGAGGGGAAGGGAGGGGAGGGGAGGGGGAAGGGGGGGGACTGACCCATGAGACGCACCAGACGGCGCCTTCGTGGCTGGAGGGTGGGTGGATGGTTAGTGTTGGGGCGGATTGGGGAGGGGTGTGGTGGGTAGACGGACCCTTTCAGTGTTTCTGTTGGTCGGTGCGTTTCCCCATCGACTTCGAAGATCTTGATGGTCTTGTCGGAGGAGCAGGTTGCTAGTCGTCGGCCGTAGTAGTCTAGCACGGCATCATGCTGTATGCATTGGCATGTTAGCTCCGTTGAATCAGGTCTTGAAGTTCGGGTAGTGGACGGCGGCAGGACATGGAGGAGGAGCAGGTTGGGAAATGTTCTTACTATCATGTCGTCGTGACCGGAGTTGGATATTACTTGAGTCTAGACAAATAAATCAGCGTGGCCGAGGACATATGTCAGAATTGTGTACCATTGTGAGAGAAGTGGTGGGTATGGTGTTGTTGTTGTGAGCTTCAGCTTGAACATTTGTCCACAATCTGTAGTTCTTCCGATCCTCGGCTCCAGATATGCTTGTGATGTTCAACCCATTTGGTCACTTTTGCCGCTTGAGCCAACTTATCACAGTCTGCCCGAACAAAGCTTCATCTCTTAATTTCTTTTCATACTGACAGAGCTTGATAATGGCAGATGCTCTCTGTGGTCCCTCCAATCCCCTACAGAGTTTCCAGAAACACACTGCCGTCGATCGGACACTACAACAAGACCGCCTGACAGCTCGACCACTACCTTCACAAGTATTTACCCTCCCTTCTACACTCTGCACTACTGACAGATTTGGGCTAGGGTTTTAGATCATCTCCTGGCGCAAATGCTGGAATATTAGACGCCGAATTCGAGGCATTTCAAGCTGGCTTCCCCACCGCATCTCCCGTACCAGACCCGCAGCTATTCCACCGTACCAGGCAAGCACCATTTGCCAACTCCGCTTCCTCCTCGTCTGTCGCTCCAGGGTGGGCGTCTGACTTCCAACGTCTAAACATCGCTGGCGAGCAATTGCCGACCACCCAGCACCACTTTACCCCACAGTACTCATTACAGAGAAGCGCCGAGCAGCATGGCCTCACAAGTGGGCCAAGGACCGCGGGCGAGATGCCAGTCCAACAAATGGCCGACGGATACCAGAGGCTAGATATCCAGCCAGGAATGCCGCGTTATACTAGCTATCAGCCAAGTATGCCTGAGTGGTATCAGACGCCTAGTCAAGCACCAAACGCTATGCAGCACCAACAACCTCAGGCGCAAGTGGAAGACGTGTTTGACGAAGCTGCATTCGAAAGGGCATTTGAGGCTGCGAGGTCAGACGTGCAAGACCGTGCGCAGCAGTGGCAACAAGAGAAACTCGAACTCGGGAACGATATCTTGATCAACGAATCTGCTGGACGCTTCTTACAATCTGACCATCTCGTCGAACAAGACCTGATTGGGGCGGATGCTATACTTCAGGAAGCGCAGGATCAACCACAAGAACAGCAGCAAAGCGACGATCCTGATGAGCTTGCACGCACCGCTGGGCGGTTACTGGATAGCGTCAAGTACGAGCAGAATCAAAAATTCCAGGAAAGCACCTTTCTAGCTCTGATGCGACGACTGCGGGATCGAGAAGTTCGAGTGGAAGGAGACAGGATGGTGGATGTTAGTAGTACCTCCTCAGCTTCGGCAATGCCCCAGCATCAGCATTGTCCTCCGCCAGAGTTGATCACTTGCCGCGTCTTCCAATGCCAGGTGCACGATGGCTGATCAAGCCACAGGCTTCACAACCATTACATCCTGGTGGAGAGCATTATCCAGGAGACACGGATACTACGATGTCAGGCGCGATCCCTATCGAGGATAATTGTGAGTAGTAGCTTTTCTGTTATATTCCCTTGTAGAAGCTTTGTGAATAATAGGAGCTTAGTATGAGATTCTACCAGGCGGAAGTAGCCAAGGCGACCATATCATGCCCCAGGGCTACCAAGGGCAAGAGAGGATGAACAGAACAGACGCCGGTCTGCCTGGAGACTCCGGGCAACAGGCTACCCCTCTGGATACTCGGAACAATGCGACTGCGTGACTATTTCGGCATGCCACGGCTGATGGCTCTGGCGCATTTACTCAGTGTGGGTATGAAGGCTTCTCTAAGGGAGATAAAGTCAGCTTTGAGGATCGCCCTCGGTCTCGAAGGCCTCGAGGCACGGTTGATAAAGATGTGATGTATGCATCGGGTTGCTTCCTTAGGAAGAATCATGCTATTCGTGGGCTGGATTGAGACGGCATACTTTTATAAAGACAGATGAGTAGCAGTTTACTGTACAGCTGGTTGTTACTTGACAGCTAGAGGCTGTGGCAGTGTACAGGTAGCATTTATACACAACCCCGTGTCTGGTCATGACGGGGCAGTCTTGAGTTAAGTAGCTTTTTATGATGTGCCTGCTGTAGAGTACATACAGTAAACTCCATACAGTGATGCCGAGCCAGATGACCCTGTCATGTCACCCCCCTGGAGATTTGTGAACCGTGCTTTCGCCAAAAGTCCAAGTGCCTCCTGGAACATCAACAACCCATGACAAGATCACGCAGATCACCCCCGACAATACAGATCGTACCTTTTCAGATCTCAGATCTTCGATTACTTTTTGGAGGATTGATTGATCAGGCTTGTAACCATTGCCTCGGAAATCAATGCGCTCTGTCCGACCAAATGCAATAGCTTCAACTGAAAGCCAGCCATCACCTTGTCGGCCTCACGAGATCCCAGCGCCGGTCCGTCCGTCGCTGTTGCGCTGACGCAAAGTCACTCCTCCCGATCGAAAGAGGACGAGGATTCCTACGCCGTCCTTCCTCCACGCTCGCCCGTTTTCTTCGCTCCGTCATCGTCCTCTTCTACGCCTCCGTCCCCTCGACCACCTCCGTTCTCGTCCCTCTACTTCGCTCAACCGGACACCGTCGACCATTTCAAACCCTCTATCACCGATACCGACTCGGCTACGCTTCCTGCTTTCGCGTCCGCACCGCCATTCGAGTCCTTTAACGATATCCAATCCGTCGTTCCGAGCGCAGCTGAAGCTGAGACCAAGGCTGCGCTACCTGCAGACACAAAAGGCGAGTCGTCGAGCAAGAGCGCGGACGACGGCGAACCACCGCCTCCGTATACGGAAGGGTCGAGTCCCTTAGACTCCTTCACCTACGTGATGGCTGCGGCGGGTGGGGCGGCGAGTATCATCACGCAAGTACAGCAGGGTGGTGGGCCGCCAATCAATACTCTGGGAGGTATGTAAACCGCAATAGATGGCGGGGAGCTAGAGCTATCTGGGCGCTTGAGGCTCGTATGGATGCCGTGTCTCGAGCTGACGAAATCTATCGTGCAGATGTTGGTGCAGATGAGCACATAACGCTAGACCTTCGGTACTTCTTCAAACCAACCCCAAGTTGGTAGATTGAAGCTCGACGCTGATGATCGTTACAGTGGCACGCGTTTCACACTCTCTCGGGATGAATTGCTAACGTTGCCTGAGTTTGTGTTGCTCTCCCTGTTCCCGAATGGGTTGCTTCCAGATGGGCACATGAACTCTTTCCACGAAGGCGATATCTACCCCGTTGATGTATGTTCATCTATCGATATATACTTGACACTACATAGCCCCCATATATATCTCGGTGACCTAACCTCTGCCTCGCAGTACGATCCAGCTTCACTACAGTACATGCTAGAATTCTTCCGCAACGTCGCCCAGACCATCCCATCCGACTCGCCGACCGCTACCTCTTCTCCAGACGACACGGTCCCGATCGAGCCCGTCCCCGGCTCAGCACGTGACATGCTGCAAGATCGAGCGGGCATCATCGTGCTGAGAGAAGATCTAGACTTCTACGCCATTCCGCCCCGAGCCGATATCGAGCAGCCGGAGATGATCGAAGTCAAGCGAGCAGCCGGCAGGGCCCTCCTCAAGCAGGACGGCATCTTCTCCGGCCTGCGGAGGAGCGAGGAGTCGGGCACGACGGAACAGCACCTGATTGAGATGTTGACGGCCGGGTAAGCCCTGCTCCACGTGCTCCACCACCCAGACTCGTAGGCTCATCTGTTCCGTCCGCTTACAGGGGCTTCAACAACGACGACCAATGGGGCCACCGCGCCAGCGAGCCCAACAAAGCTGTCATATGCAGTCTCGCGCTGGCTCGCTTGCGCACCGACATCAAGGGCAACGATCTCGCGAACAGCAACGCCCTCGGCATGGCGCAGAAACTGCTTCTCTTCTGGCGGAAACCGGCGCGGAGATGCTGGTGGGAAGGGGTTGAGCTCGAGAACGTAGCTGGTGTCGAGGGCAGGCTGAAAGTGTGGATCAGGAGGGTGTGGACTTTGGAGATGGTATGTCTGTCCTTCTTTCGGGGACTGATTTCGTCGATTCTGGTTGGGGTCTTGCTGATGTTTTTCGCAGAGCGTCATCGGGTTGCGTTGAGGTATATACGTTACACGTTACTGTTCTTGGGCGCGTGTTTAGCAGCATGGCGGGCGTGGCCTTTCAAGACGAGGGCTTTTTGTTTGTAATGATCGGACATCATTCGCATGATACCTTGTATGTATGGTCGGTGTCTTTAGTGATAGGAAGAAAGGCTGTATATCCGTTCTACATTCTCTAAAGGTTCGCGGCATGTTCTGTCATCGTAATGGATGGACTATAGGAGTGGATTCCGTACCTGTCGTATGTGGTACGTTCTCTGCATCTTGGTACCTTTCAGGGTGCGATCACATAAGGTAGATTTATCCGGTCTCGCAAGGAATATAAGTACATCGTGGACGTCACGACATCGCACCGCTAACAGAGACCCCAACAAGCAACCCGGAGAGAAGATCGGACAATGACGACCTATGCCCGAACCGTTCGAACACACTGACCGTCACCCCGCCGCCCTAGCGGTCGGAATTATACCGCAACCACTCGCCCACCGCTCTCAGACTCTCCCACCTCACACTCTCGTCGCTCTCGCGCATGAGATCCATGACCCTCGCCTTCAGCCCGTATTTCTCCAACTGGCTCCGCTTATCCGGCACCTCCCTGACCAGATTCGCCACATCATTGCACGCAATCGCCAGCACCTGCTTGTCGTTGTCCCAGCTCTTGCCCATAATCTCGGCCAGTTTCTTCGGCAGCGCGCCCTTGTCGTCGTCGAGGATGCGGCGGGCGTTCTCGGCCCAGAAGGTCGGGCTGCGGTGCGGGGGCGACCAGCGCAGGTGGCCGGACTGGACCTCGGCCGCGTACTCGTCGAAGGTGGTGTGGTTGCGCGTGTATTCGTCGAGCATGCCGTCGAGGTTGGCGAGGTCGTCGAGGAGGTCCGGGTCCGTGAAGTGGCGGCTGGAGAGGTTGCCGAGCAGGGCGGGCAGGCGGGCGGTGACGGCGGCGGGGAGGAGGTGGCTGCGGTTGGTGGAGGCGAGGTTGTAGAGGGTCGAGAGGAGGAGGCGGGTGGTTTTTTCTTTGGGCGAGAGGCGGAGGAGCTGTGTGTATAGGGGGACGATCTCTTGTTCCCTGACTCCATGTTAGCCCGGAGCAGTGTCGGGAAGGCGGAGTATATGCATACTCTTGCAGACTTTGACCCACTAAGGCGCCCTCGAAACTCAATTGCCATATCACCAGGAGGACATGGTAGAGGAGCTGCAGTCCGACACCCCCGGCGAGACCAGCTTCTGTCGCACTCCTGATGCTTGCGCCTCCACTCCAGAGCGTCGAGTCGCTGTCTTTACCAGCGCCAGCGGCAGACCGCAGGATGTCGATGAGAGGGTTGACTGTTTCTTCACGCTGCTTCCAGAATAATTCGCGAGACCTCTTCGTCCGTAACAGAGCCGAGTATTCTTGGACCGCAATGTCCTGCAGACCGCTGTCCTGACTTTTGGCGAGCGACGCAAGGTATTTATAGAGTTTGCGGAGCCCCTCGTCAACCTTCGACGTTGACTTGGTCGAAACGACTAATGCGGAGGATATGAGGCTAGTCAGGACAGAAGATGTGAGTAGAGGTATCGGATCTTCGACGTTCGTCGACTGGCTGAGGAGCGGGAGGAATGGTTTGTATGGATCTGGGTGCTCCAGAAGGTTTGGTGTAAGGGAAGGAACGTCTATGACACAGCTTTATCAGCTACCTATGCCATGCCTCTTAGTTTCAATCCTCACCGTTGATCAAATCGCCAGCGAGCACTAAGATATATTGTATGACATCTGCCCTCTTCTTCGCGGACTCAAATACGCTTTGCCCGTTCTCGGCACCTAATAGTAGCGTTCGGTATGCCTCAAGGTCTCCTTCTACTACCTGCTTCCTTTGCTCTTTACGCACTTTGTCAACGGCTTTGATCTTCTTCAACTCAACATCACTGATATGCCCAGCGCGGACGGCACCCTCCCAAGGAATTGGCCTTGCGCGGATGTTGTTCTGCAGCGAGTTGAGGTATGTTGGAGGGTCTAGGGACATTGTATGGGCGCTGTGGTAGCTATGCGGTGTAGAGGAGTCTATGAGCTGGTGTTCTCGTGTCGCTACTTGTGTATGAGCTCACCGGAGCTTGGGCGTCATGATTGCTTCTTTCGGCTCTCCACGCTAGTGCAAATCACAGTCAGAAGCTCCGAGACTGGATCATCTCCAATAGTAAACAACGTCACTCTTCAAATCTAATAAAATATCCTTGTACTTTCTGCGGAGATCATTTCTAACAAAACCCCTCCATGTCACATACTAGACCTACAAGATGACGAGTTTGAAGAGAACCCTTGCAGCGGATGTCCATGCTTCAAATATCTCTAGTAAAGTCTTCGTCAGATCTACACGGAGCGGAAAGGTTCAGAAAATAGTCCGAGAGTTGTATCTAAGGCAGGACATACCGTGCTCCTCAAAGCTCTGTTCAATCTGTCTATCCAGTGCCCCAGCGAACGCTGATGGAGTTGGTAAGTAGAGCCTTTTCAAGTCCACCAGGGAACGTTCTTTGACATGGTCACTTATAGTATCTCCATTCATTCTCTCCGACCTACCTGCTGGTACCAGGAGGTTCCAAGGCCATTACTTAATCCCTGATACTAACGCCCTGCTCAATGGCCTTGACTTATTTGAGCAGACATCTGCATTCTACGATGTCATAATCTTGCAGACTGTGCTCGAGGAGCTCAGAAATCGATCTCTACCACTTTACAATCGTCTTCTGGGACTAACCAGGAGTGAAGAGAAACGGTTCTACGTCTTTTTCAATGAATTTCGACTAGAAACGTACGTTGTGCGAGTGCACGGCGAGTCCATTAACGACCGTAACGACAGAGCAGTGAGGCAAGCCGTCAGATGGTATGGAGAGCATCTTCGCAAGGCAGTCAAGGCTAGTGGAAGGTCCAAGAAGGCACCGCAGATTGTCATGCTCAGCGATGACAAGGACAATTTACAGAAAGCAATGGCAGAGGATTTGAGTGCTTGCTCTTTGTCCGAGTATGTCGCAGGACTCGAGGATGCCGACCGCTTGATGGACATGATCAATGCGTCCCGGCAAGGACAGGACTCGAGGGCAGCCAAGGACGCGCTTATCTATCCGGAGTACTTCTCATTGTCCAAAATGATGACTGGTGTCAAGGCTGGTACCTTGCATCAGGGCATCTTCAATGTGTCTCCCTACAACTACCTGGAAGGGTCAGTACATGTTCCCGCATTCGACAAGTCGCTTCTAGTCCTAGGTCGAGACAACGGTAACCGGGCTATACAAGGCGATGTCGTTGTCGTTGAGGTGCTGCCGAAGGCTCAGTGGAAAGCTCCGTCAACGAAAATAATCGAAGAGGAAGCTCTAACCAAGAACGATAACGCAGACGCCGATGAAGGAGAGGCAGTGGTGACAGAACAGGAGCGTAAAGCACTGCAAGAAGAAGTCAAGCGAATGCAGGGCAAAAGCATCGAAGGTAGATTGCAGCCTACTGCTCATGTAGTTGGGGTCATCAAGAGGAATTGGCGACAGTATGTTGGACATGTTGACACTGGGTCCGTCGCTTCGTCTGTCAAACAAGGTCGCCGACAACAGACCGTCTTCCTTGTTCCTATGGACAAGCGGATACCGAAGATCCGCATACGCACAAGACAAGCAGATGAGCTCGTGGGGAAGAGAGTCCTCGTGACCATCGATTCTTGGGATAGAGACTCGCGCTACCCCGTAGGCCATTTCGTCCGCTCACTAGGCGAGCTAGAATCCAAAGGTGCGGAGACTGAAGCATTACTGCTGGAGTACGATGTTCAGTATCGCCCATTCCCTCAAACTGTACTTGACTGTCTGCCAGTCGAAGGTCATGACTGGAAGGTACCGGTAACCCTCGACGATCCTGGTTGGAGAGGAAGACGAGATTTGAGAGAATTGCTGGTGTGTAGTATCGACCCTGTCGGCTGCCAAGATATCGATGATGCGTTACATGCTCGACCGCTGCCGAATGGCAATTTCCAGGTTGGAGTTCACATTGCAGATGTTTCTCATTTCGTCAAACCGAATAATGCAATGGATGTCGAAGCCAGCACAAGAGGAACAACAGTGTATCTGGTCGACAAGCGCATTGACATGCTACCGATGCTTTTAGGAACGGATCTGTGTTCACTGAAACCCTATGTGGAACGTTACGCCTTTTCCACTATTTGGGAGGTTACTCCGGATGCTGAGATTGTCGATGCAACTTTCACAAAATCCGTTATTCGCTCAAGGGAAGCCTTCAGCTATGAACAAGCTCAGATCAGGATCGACGACGAGTCCCAAAAAGACGATCTCACGCAAGGCATGCGGACGTTACTGATGCTTTCGAAAAAGCTAAGGCAAAAGCGCATGGATGCTGGAGCTTTGAACCTTGCAAGCCCGGAGGTCAGAGTCGAGGCGGAATCAGAGACTTCGGATCCGGTGGATGTGAAGACCAAGCAAGTCCTCGACACCAACTCGCTCGTCGAAGAGTTCATGCTCCTCGCCAACATCAGCGTTGCCGGCCGGATCTACCAAGCATTCCCCCAAACAGCCATGCTCCGCCGCCACGGCGCCCCACCCAAAAGCAACTTCGAAGAACTCCAGAACCAACTCAAAGTCAAACGCAGTCTCGACCTGCGCAGCGACAGTTCCAAAGCGCTCGCCGACTCCCTCGACCACTGCGTCGACCCCGCGGAGCCCTTCTTCAACACCCTCGTCCGCATCATGGCTACCCGCTGCATGATGTCAGCGGAGTACTTCTGCTCCGGCACCCAAGCGTATCCGGAATTCCGCCACTACGGTCTCGCCAGCGAAATCTACACGCACTTCACCAGCCCCATCCGACGATATGCCGACCTGGTGGCGCACCGCCAGCTCGCGGCCGCCATCGACTACGAGCCCCTCGACCCCAGTCTCCACAGCAAAGGCAAGCTCGAGGCAGTCTGCAAGAACATCAACGTCCGGCACCGCAACGCGCAGATGGCCGGCCGTGCCAGCATCGAGTACTATGTCGGGCAGGCGCTCAAGGGCCGCGTCATCGAAGAGGAGGGGTTCGTCATGAAGGTCTTTTCGAATGGCTTTGTGGTCTTCGTGCCACGGTTCGGCATCGAGGGCCTCATTCGTCTGAGGGATCTGGCCAGTCCGGAGCCTGAGGCGGTGTTTGATGCGGAGAATTATGTGTTGAGGACGCAGGGGGCGAGGGAGGTGACGGTGGAGTTGTTTGAGAAGGTCAAGGTGAGGATTAGTGATGTTAAGGAGGAGTCAACGGGCAAGCGGAAGATCAGGCTCGAGTTGGTGTGAGAGGTTCTTGTACTAGTATCCGTCTAAGAATGGGGTAAATTTGTTCGGACTATAGGTACCGGGCATGGGTTCGTATGACTATTGTAAGGTGATTAGGCTTGTAAGCGGTAACTTACGCTCAGCTAGGGCTATCCGTAGCATCACGTTTAGAAAAAGGAGGGCATGTTTCAGTCATAGATACTATTCAGAGAAGTCCGTTTCTAACTGTTCGGGACAGCTTCAAACGACACAGAACTTTGTGTTGTTTTCACTGAGATGTGAACATGGAACTTTGTCATTGTGTCATTGGGTGCACTTCAGAAAAGTATGTACTTTAGGAATAGATATATTCCAGACGGATATGCATGCTGTTGATGTTCCCTATATACGTGATGTGCAACCATATCTATGTCCATAACCTGCAGATCAAACCCTCCTCCACATACACATCCGAGTCAAGAAATTCGTCTTCGATTCCGGGTGGCTGACGGCATCTAAAGGTGGTACATCGAGCGGCTGGTCAGTGACAGCATCCAGAGTCTCAGCGGGCTTGTGTGTCTGCGCCGCAATCTGTTCCAGTTCACCAATCTTCCAAGCGCGCAAAAACCACATGCATAGTGCTGCGGCAGTGTACATGAAACCAGTAAAGATCTGGGCATGAAGATAAATGTTGCCCCTAGTCTGGCGGAGTTCGAGCGCAATAGATTCGGAAACTGTGGGTGTATTTTAGCATATCTACCGGTTCCCTGCGGGTAGATATTTTGCTTACAAGTCGTCGGTATAACAAGCACAATCCAAGTGATTGACAGCGCAGATGGAAGCTCTTTCAATCCAACGACTTCGGCGCCTACAGGTCCGACGGTGGTCCAAAATGTGCCAGCAACACTTCCCACGATGAGGGAGAAGAATATCAGGACCCCGAAACTTTTTGCAAAGATCCAGATGATAAAGCAGAATACACCGCAGGCAAATGTTAAGAAGCCTGCTATATTGATTCGCCCGGCTGAGTCGCTGAAGATCCCGACCACTGGTCGTCCTAGACCTTGTCCTAAATTCAATAACGCACCAATGACTGAGCCTTGCTTTGCGGTCAATCCAATACTGACGGCGTAGTTTGGAAGTGAAAAGAGCAAGACAATATAGCCAAGCATGCTAAAGAAGCCCCAGCCAAGGGTCATCAGGAACTCAACGCGCTTGAAGAGGCGGTAGTCAAAGGCCAGCTGCGTCGCGCCTACGGCTTTGTTCCGGTCCTTGATAAGCATGGCACACACGAAGTTCACGGTGAAGGAGATTATGCCCAAAATCCTAAACGTCCAGCCAACCCCTAAGCTTTGGATCATTGCGTTGGCGGCCAGGCTGTACATCATGCCACCCAGACCGCTGCCACCAGTTGCAATCCCATTCGCCACGCTTCTTCTCTTTGTGAACCATTGCGGTACTACCCCCACAGACCCCACAAACAGGAATCCCATGCCCCATCCGAAGCATATACCCTGAGTCAGGAAGAGCTGCCAGATCTGTTTGGCAAACGAGGCGCCGATGAGAGCAAGTGTTTGGAAGAAGACACCGAGAAGTAAGGTGGTCCGAGTGCCATAAACCCGGGTAATGTAGGTCGCAAGAGGCGATATCAGCAACGCTTGCGAGATAGAGAGACCACCAACGAAGGCGAATTCCAGATAAGTCGCGCCCGGATAGACGGTAGTTGCGATGTAGTGAGCCAGAAATACACCATACGACTGAGAAGCCTGTCTTTAGTGAGGTTTTTTGCCAATGTTCTTGTGGTGACGCTTACACTGTTAATTCCCCAGGTATTGGCATTGATCCAGAAACAACATGCTACGCACACCCAACCGTAACCTCCATCAGGCGGTTCATCTATGGATTCGACCACTGGTAAAGGCTGCTCTCCATCAGGCGCTGCCACCGTCTTCTCCGGATCATTGCTGGAGCCAATGTGTTGACCTTTGCTCTCCACGAGCTGTGGTATGGGCGTCCTAGGTGTCATCCCAGTACCAGATCCCCGACATCTGTGGTAGATTGCATCGGAGTCGTGAATTGATTCCAGGTGTAACTTTCTTAGATGTGCCGACTTCCCGAGGGGATCGTCCCTCCATTTTTAACCTTCCCGGTAACAGTTTCTCCTCGGCCATTCATATACTGTACTTGATTCACTTCGAAAGTAAAGGGCAGCTTTTCATGTTTCCACGGCCACGGTCCCATTCTATGGCTCTGCTCACAAACCCTGGAGCGGTGGTGAGACCTTTGGGTAGTGTACGTTGTGAGGAAGTGCAGTACCGGAAAGCAATGACGTCGGGTCTCGGCTGTTGTCGTTGGTGACCGAATGTTTTGACCAAACGCCTCAAAGTTATCCCGGAGCCGTTTGACAGCGCATCTCTCGTATGCACCAAATTTCTTGACCCCTCGCCGTCCTAATAGTACTCGTACACTTGCCTATGCTACTTCTCTTTAATGATTCGCCTGGTCCTATGCAGGCAACGCTCGTTGTCATCGGTTGAGGTTGATGTCCTCCCTTCGTTCAAGTTCCTATTGTTACTGCTGTTTGAGGCCGAGCTAGCTTCTCCCTGACCTATGATGTTGCTCCACAAAGTGAAGAGCAGAGATGCTTCTCAGAGCCGTACCGAGCCTGGGCCGTCTTTCATGACCAAACAGCAAGCTGGTCAGTCTCATCAATATCATATTTTCACATACTTTGCTCCTTTTGCCAACCCAAAACTTGGGTCAGTGTTGGGACTGACAGAGACTCTGACAGCCGACTACCTCAATGACCTTCGCTCAAACCGGCCTGTTCGACCCAGTGGTTCGCGACCGCTACCAGGCCGCAATGCCACTATAGCATCTACGTCCGAGTTGGACCCGCCCGCTCGAACGTCATCTGCTATGTCACGGCCAATCCATGCCAAGGAGAATACAGACATGACCGACGTCAATCTACCACCTCGGAGCTCAAGCGCGATGTCTTACAGACGATCACAATCTACTTTGCCCAATCCGGCGCCAAAGAGTAACCACGGGGGTCGGCCTCTTGTCCAGCACCCACTCTCTGGCGAAAGGGCAAGGAACGTTTCGACATCAACTACAGCGTCATCAAATTCCACGACGGGTACATATTGGGAAAGAGGACAACGTTGGATGGAGAAACAAGAAGCTCACTCGTTGCGAGAAGCCCTGGAAGACATGGACCTGAAAGAGCAGACACGTTTGCACTCCGCCGCGCAAGACGAAGCTTCGGAGCTTGTTTGGAAGCATCAGAACCCTGGGGCGCCGTATCAGAACCCAGAAGCTCCATATAATTACCGTCAACATCTCGTAAAGGGAGCCCATGCCCGAAGTCAAAGCTCTGGACTATACTCTGGCTTGAGCAATGGGAGCCCTTTAAAGACACAGCAGACCCATCGATCCACCTCCAATGGCTCAACTGAGAAAAGTCACAGTAGAGTCAGCTCTCAGGCGAACCGCGTAGCCAGTAGCACTTCACCTCAGCAGGTAGTACATAAGACTGTCAATCCAGAGAAACCTTTCGAGAAGGGCCATGCGATCTGGGACTCTCCACAGAAGAAAGCCTATATGAATTTGGCATCCTCCGGTCCCGGCTCCCTCTTATCAAACCGTCGCAGAAGCAGTGGACAGAAGTCCAGAAACGTCAGCGGAGACAGTGGAAAAGGACTCTTTAGAAACCCAAAGGACCAGATCTATGAAGAACCGGAAGGAACGTCTCAGGCGCTAGAAGGTTGTAACAAGGAGGCCAACACTGTACCAATTCCGCTCCACTCGAAATCCCGGAACACTGCGACAAGAGTCCATTTCGCCCATGACACTTCAGAGTGCTCGCTGAGTGCACCTGGCATGGAAACGAAGACAGTCTCGAAATATGACATACACAAGAACCCACCTTCAAGGTCGAGAGACCCTTCATATGTATCTAACGCATTGCCGCCTACACCACCGGATTCAGCAAGTGCGAGTGATAGTGAACTTAATGGCGCTTCCGACAAGCCTCTGATGAAGAATGGAATTGAGGTACGAGGTGAAGATATTCGTGCGGCTACTAGTATGAGACTAAAGGACCGGAGCCCGAGATTACCTACGCCTACAGTAGTCAGTGATCGCCCAGGGCGGCCCATTGTGAGCTTTGATCATGACTGGAAGCCAAAAGAGATGGACAATATGCAGTCAGCACCGAAAGGCCAGCGGCGAGTCAGCCGCGACACCTTGAACAAGGCTTTACCCGGGCTTCCAAGCAAGCCTCGGTTTTCGCAATCTACAGCATCAGTACCTGTAGTGCCAACCTTGAATCTTCCTGAACCGCCTGAACTCCAAATCAACAATGTCTCTACACCACCCATTCCGACCATAAACATCTCTGACACGCCTTCACCCTCCAAGCCACCCATCCCGATTATCAACGCGCCTGATGCTCAACCAAGCGCCAGGCCTCTTCCGACTCCAAGAGTCAATGCGCCCAAAGGTCGCCCACTCCCGCATCATTCCTCGACTGCGCCAGTAAGACCCACAAAATCTCATTGGTCTCCCTTGTTCGCACGGCGTCCCACGGCACAATGCGCTCAATGTGCTCTCCCCATTTCCGGCCGCATCGTCAGCGCAGCCGGTCAACGCTTCCACCCGGAGTGCTTCATCTGCTACCATTGCGGCGAGGCACTCGAATGCGTTGCGTTCTATCCCGAGCCAGACGCCAAGCGCGAGGAACGTGTGGCGCGCATACATGGGCGAGCGAACGGCCAGCCTGTCGAGGAGAAAGAGGGCAGTAGTGAGGTGGAAGATGGTGACGAAGGACTGAGGTTTTACTGCCATCTCGATTTCCACGAGTTCTTCAGCCCACGATGCCGAAGCTGCAAGACGCCCATCGAGGGCGAGGTAGTGGTGGCTTGCGGAGGTGAATGGCACGTTGGGCATTTCTTTTGCGCTGAGTGTGGAGATGTGAGTCGTAGTCTGACCATCGACATACCCCACGGCTTCCATACTGACGCGAGAACCTAACATAGCCTTTTGACTCGTCCACCCCGTTCGTGGAGAAGGACGGCTACGCTTGGTGCGTCAACTGTCACACGAACCGTTACTCTACGAAGTGTCGGAAATGCAGACGCCCGGTTACGGACATAGTTGTCAAGGCTCTTGATGCTGAGTGGCACGCCGATTGTTTCTGCTGCGTGGTAAGTCCATCGACATCTACATGATTTACTGAATGTCACTCGTGCTCATGAAATGTGGGTCAGGAATGCAATGGTCCATTTGATGATGGGCGGTATTTCCTTCGTGGCGATAGTCAGGATCCGGTTTGTGTTAGATGTGAGGAGATAAGGTTGAAGGCTTAAGAATGAAGGCTTGAGAGCGTGGTAGATGTTTTTCTCAAACCACCCTCCAATCTCTCTCTCTCTTCCTGCGCTTGAGTCTAGGAGAGGATGTTGGATTTCGGTCTCTATCATACGATTGGTCACCCGCGGCTGGTAATTTCAGTGCGTAGCGTCCGCAGCGTTTATATGTGGAAGAAAACACACTGTTCTTCGATCTCCGAAGCTACCTCCTACCACAAAGAGCTGGTGCTCTCAATCAAGATGGAGCCAGATGCTTTGTACGCTCTTCATAATAAGATTAACCTTACTGAGGAACTGCGCATTGAATATGGTATTCTTCACACAAACAACGAGATAGACCGTAGTTACAGCAGATTCGGTACACGTCCGGTTCACGGTCGTGAGAACCTTGAGCTTTGTGTTGACTGTGCGTTACCGTGGCCACCAATGCACGGACCCGCGCTAGAGGAACGCTTCATCCTTTCCCACAACATGAACTTAACATTCGCTTCTCATCAATCACACCGCATTCCACCAACCCACATTCCGTGAACTACATCTCTGTCTATCTCTCTTCCTCATCTACAGTCACTATTACCAACTGTACAACGACATACAGCCCTCAATATGCGTGAAATCGTAAGCTATTGTTCTGTTTTGTCCCGAGAAACAAGATTTCACGCGTCTTGCTACACCCCTTATTACCCCACTCTCAAACACTGCAAAGGGGAACACAACTAACATCTGTGCTTTCATTGTAGGTCCATCTCCAGACCGGCCAGTGTGTAAGTGGTCATCTTTTCTAATTCTCACCGCCTTCTCGACTTCTAACATCGTATAGGGTAATCAAATCGGTGCAGCCTTCTGGTGGGTCAACATGGCATACTCAAATGACGCGTCAATGGACCAGTATTGACATCCTTGGGTTTCAATAGGCAAACCATCTCGGGCGAGCATGGACTTGACGGCTCTGGCGTGTACGTTCACGACTCTCTGACCAGACTATAAAGGCACTCCGTTGACATGCACTAGATACAATGGCACCTCTGACCTTCAGCTCGAGCGCATGAATGTCTACTTCAATGAGGTTTGCAAGTCATGTCCCGGTTTATATATGCTGGCAATCTGACGGTTGTAGGCTAATGCCAACAAATACGTGCCGCGTGCCGTTCTGGTCGATCTCGAACCAGGTACACAGCCAGCCCAATATCTGTCATCACCACATCATCTGACAAAGAATCAGGAACCATGGATGCAGTCCGAGCTGGTCCGTTTGGTCAATTGTTCCGCCCTGATAACTTTGTCTTTGGACAATCTGGTGCCGGGAACAACTGGGCAAAAGGTCACTACACTGAAGGTGCCGAGTTGGTGGATCAAGTTCTGGATGTTGTCCGCCGCGAGGCTGAGGGATGCGACTGCCTTCAAGGGTTTCAGATTACTCACTCACTTGGAGGTGGTACTGGTGCCGGCATGGGTACCTTGTTGATCTCCAAGATCCGCGAGGAATTCCCAGACCGTATGATGGCCACTTTCTCGGTCGTCCCCTCGCCCAAGGTCTCGGACACTGTCGTCGAGCCATACAACGCAACCTTGTCTATACATCAGCTTGTAGAAAACTCCGATGAGACATTCTGCATCGACAACGAGGTTGGTCCATTCTCACCAATATGCTTGCATCAATTAGCTGATAGTCACAGGCTCTTTACGACATCTGTATGCGGACTTTGAAGCTGTCAAACCCATCCTATGGAGACCTCAACCACTTGGTCTCGGCCGTTATGTCTGGAGTTACCACCTGTCTGCGGTTCCCAGGTCAACTCAACTCTGACCTCCGAAAGCTGGCTGTCAACATGGTGCCCTTCCCTCGTCTGCACTTCTTCATGGTTGGCTTTGCTCCGTTGACGAGCCGTGGGGCATCCTCCTTCCGTGCCGTGACGGTACCAGAGTTGACCCAGCAGATGTACGATCCGAAGAACATGATGGCTGCGTCGGATTTCCGGAACGGTCGCTACCTTACTTGCTCCGCTATCTTGTCAGTCACTCCTTGATTATTGACATCATGGTCTAATTCTAACAACCTTTTAGCCGCGGCAAGATCTCCATGAAAGAAGTTGAGGACCAGATGCGCAACGTCCAGAACAAGAACTCTTCCTACTTCGTGGAATGGATCCCGAACAACGTTCAAACCGCACTTTGCTCGATCCCACCGCGCGGTCTGAAGATGTCCGCGACGTTTGTCGGCAACTCAACCTCAATCCAGGAGCTCTTCAAGCGTGTGGGTGACCAATTCAGTGCTATGTTCCGGAGAAAGGCTTTCTTGCATTGGTACACCGGCGAGGGCATGGATGAGATGGAGTTTACAGAAGCCGAGAGCAACATGAACGACTTGGTATCCGAGTACCAGCAGTATCAGGAGGCGTCAGTCTCGGAGGGCGAAGAAGAATAGTGAGTACATACTTGGCAAGTCTCTTGAACGCTGCTAATCAAGTGTTACAGTGAGGAAGAGGCTCCACTGGAGCACGACGAATAAGCACCTCGACTTGACGACTTATTCTTCTGCCAGGGAAGCGGTTGTGAAGCTGGTATGGAGTCTTGGTGGGATAAGTCCTTCAAGAGTGCAGCGGTTCGATGTCTCTCCTCTCACGCTGTGAACGTGTTCATGCTCTTAGCGCAGATTGTGCAAATCATTCTCTTGTGTGGAATGTCGGAAGGCGTGTTAAATTGATCACCAATACTAGTTATGTAGATTGCCGATCAATTGTCTACCTACATACTCAAGAGGCCTGTCAATCTGATCTCTCTTTCTACTAAACTGGCCGACTACCATTCGGTGCTGTGCGGAATGGCCTAGGTAGGTCTCTCTCTGCTGAAAAGCCTTTATAACGTGTTTGATGAACCCTTACGGAATAAGTCCGCCCATCAAATGATAAGGCTGCGTTAAGATAAGATAAGATAAGATACGAAATTTTGTCTCCAAAATAAAATCCATTAGCGCTTATGGAGATCTGGCGGTGGGCAAATACTCGAGTCAGCTCAGAAACAACGCACAACCACATCTACCAGCTGGGAATCAGGTAACGATACGCCAGCGCGAACAGTTTAACTGCAGAATTTGAGTTCTTTGATAGTCTCTTCAGCTTCACGATGGCAAAAGAGAAGGTATGCTTTACCAATGCCATCCCAAATTGCTGTGCAAAGCAAGGGTTAGGCTAAGCTCGGGTGCAGGTCTGTCTGGCCTATAGCGGTGGGCTTGACACGAGCTGCATTCGTACGTTGGACAGAACCGTGGGATTTAGACCGGCAACTTATATTCTCTAGTGGCATGGCTCATCGAGAAGGGATACAGTGTGGTCTGCTTCAGTGAGTTTTGAGCGCAACGCCAACGTCTGACGGGAGTGCCAGCTAACATCCTTGATAGTGGCGGACGTCGGACAGGAAGGTTATTCCGGCCTATCAGATCATGTCCGGAAGGCGTGCTGACATCATGGTCAAGATGATTTTGAGGCAGCGAAGGAGAAGGCGATGAAGATTGGCGCGGAAAAGGTCTACGTTGAGGACTTGCGCAGGGAGTTTATCGAAGAGTTATGCTTCCCTGCTGTTCAGTGCAATGCCGTCTACGAAAATGTCTACCTGCTTGGTACGTTCTCAAGCGGATATCCATGGTCGTGCCTTCAGATATGCTGATCATGCGTTTGTCGGTCAGGAACCTCCCTCGCTCGGCCCGTCACCGCCAGGGGCCAGATAGCCATCGCCAAGAAAGAGAACTGCGTCGCCGTCGCCCACGGCTGCACGGGCAAAGGCAACGACCAAGTCCGCTTCGAACTCGCCTACTACGCCCTGCAGCCGTCCATCAAAGTCATCGCGCCCTGGCGCATCCCCGAATTCTACAACCGCTTCGCCGGCCGCAACGACCTGCTCGACTACGCCGCCCGGTCCAACATCCCCGTCTCCAGCACCAAGGCCAAGCCCTGGTCCATGGACGAAAACCTCGCCCACTGCAGCTACGAGGCCGGCATCCTCGAGGACCCGGACACCACCCCGCCCCACGACATGTGGAAGCTGACCGTCGACCCGACCGAAGCCCCCGACAAGCCCGAGGACTTCACCCTCGTCTTCGCAAAGGGCCTCCCGGTTAAACTCATCTACTCCGAAAACGGAAAGCAGCGCACCGTCACCGACTCGGTCGACCTCTTCCTCACCACCAACGCCCTCGCCCGCCGCCACGGCGTCGGCCGCATCGACATCGTCGAGAACCGCTTCATCGGCCTCAAGTCGCGCGGCTGCTACGAGACGCCGGGACTGACGTGCCTGCGGGCCGCCCACCTCGACCTCGAGGGTCTGGTGCTCGACCGCGAGGTGCGCGCTCTGCGCGACCAGTTCGTCACCTTCAATTACGCCCGTGTCCTCTACAACGGCCTCTACTTCTCGCCCGAGCGCGAGTTTCTCGAGAGCAGCATCGTCGCGAGCCAGAAGAGCGTGAATGGCCAGGTCCGGTGTCGGGTCTACAAGGGCGGCTTTTCGGTGCTGGGACGGAGCAGTGAGACGGAGAAGTTGTATGATATGGAGCAGTCGAGCATGGATGAGATTGGGAGCTTCGAGCCGGCGGATACGACGGGCTTCATTAGTGTCCAGGCCATTCGGTTGAAGAAGTTTGGGGCTATGAAGGCAGAGGCGGGCGAGCGTCTGTAGCCTGGGTGGGTAGGGCTGTCACTACTCTCTTGAGCTTTGCGTCAAAAGAAAAGTGTATTGTTTTAGCGTTCTCCTGCGATCCTAGAGGTTCGATACCGCATGATGCGAACAATAGATGGGTATTCCCTACGCGGTCTGCCTGATAACACAGCACAGGCTATTGTATTCCGCTATGAACGAAGGTCTGATACGCGCCAAGCCCCGTCCCATTCCATCCCGTTTGCAACGATGCCTTCGCTCAAACCCCATTGCTGGGATACAACACATCCGTACTCCCCACAAAATCCTCCTTCACGCTCCGCATACTGACGAAGCGACTCAGCAACGTCTGACTGCCCGCCTTGTCGTTCGTTCCGCTGGCCCTCGCACCTCCAAACGGCTGCTGCCCCACCACCGCGCCCGTGCTCTTACAGTTGATATAGAAGTTGCCCGCGGCGTTCCTGAGCGCGTCCTCGGCGAAGCGGATCGCATCGCGGTCGCGCGCGAAGACGGCGCCGGTGAGGGCGTAGTCGGACGTTTCGTCGATGGTGCGGCAGACGTGGGCGAAGGCGTCGGCGACGGAGTCGTCGTAGACGTAGACGACGAGGACGGGGCCGAAGAGCTCGGTGCTCATGAGGGGGTGGGCGGGGTCGGTGGTGGAGTAGATGGTGGGGTGGACGAAGTAACCCATGGAATCGTCGTGGTGGCCGCCGACGAGGAGGTCGAGATCTTTGTCGGAGCGGGCGTCGTCGATGACAGTGGCGAGTTTGCGGAAGGAGGCGGCGTGGATGACGGGGCCGATGAAGTTGGCGAAGTCGTCGGGCGGGCCAACGGCCAACTTCCGCGTTTCCTCGATCAGGCGGGGTTTGAGTTGCGGCCAGAGCGAGGCGGGGACGTAGGTGCGGGAGGTGGCGGAGCATTTCTGGCCTTGGTACTCGAAGGCGCCGCGGACGGTGTTGATGACGGCGTTTTCGACGTCGGCGCTGCGGTGGACGAGGTGGAAGTTCTTGCCGCCGGTTTCGCCGACGATGCGCGGGTAGCCCTTGTAGGTGGCGTTTTGGACGCCGGTGGCGATCTGGGCGAAGAGCGAGCGGAAGACGGCGGTGCTGCCGGTGTAGTGCAAGGAGGCGAATTGGGGGTGGGCGAGGACGATGTCGGTGACTTGTTTGGCGTCGCCGGGGACGAATTGGATGACGTTGGGGGGGAGACCGGCTTCGATGAGGATGGTGTAGAGGATGTAGTTGGAGGCGATGGCGGAGGGGGAAGGTTTCCAGACGACCACGTTGCCCATCAGGGCGGGCGCACATGGAAGGTTGCCGGCAATGGCGGTGAAGTTGAAGGGTGTCACTGCGTAGACGAAGCCTTCCAGAGGGCGGTATTCGACGCGACTGTAGTCTGTCAGAAGAGGTTCCTAGTTTGCAAGAACTGGAAACGTTATACTTCCATATTCCAGGGGAGTTGTGGACGGGTTGTTGTGCATATAGCTCTTGCGCGTACTGTACGTTGAACCTGCAGAGAATCAGCTCCACTAGCCCTACCCGTGTACTTGATGCTATAATACCTCAAGAAATCACACAGCTCTGCCGCCGCATCGATCTCTGCCTGCCACGCATTCTTCCCCTGCCCGAGCATCGTAGCCGCCATGAGCTCATATCTATATTTCCCACTGATCAAGTCCGCTGCTTTCAAGAATACCGCCGCTCGATCGGCAAACGGCAAGTTCTCCCATGCGGGCTTCGCTGCCAGCGCAGATTCAATGGCTTTCGAGACATCAGCGGAGCTGGCGTTTGAGTATTTGGCGATGTTCGAAGAGTGAGCGGCGGGGTTGGCTTGGGTCAGGATGGACGATGTTTTCACCTGTCCGCCGTCAGTCCTATTCTCGAAGAGATAGGTATACAACACTGACCTCTTTGCCGCCGATGAAAAGAGGTACCTCGAGTGGTGCTTTGCTCTTCAGTGCTTCGAGAGCTGACTGGAGCTTTGCTCGGTCTTCTGAGCCTTTGTTGTAGTGTTTCTATAGAGACCATCAATACCAGGACTGAGACCAAAGGGTATCCAAGCTCGTGGGTTCGTGTCTTGACTTACATTCGGCTCATTGTTAACTTTTGGCACCTGAAACGTAGCTAACGTGGCCATGCTGCCGTTGAAGCCCGTAGATACAGCGTTCGACGTGCGCGATGAGTACACTATGCTGAGCTTACGGCTGAGCCTTGAAGAGGCCTGTAAGCTTCTAATTGCCATTGCTCTGACCAGAAGGGCTTCGCATACCTTACTGCCACCTCTCCTCTCGAATCGGCTTTATAACTTGTGCTTCGGTTTGCAGCGGCTCTCTTGGTGCTCCAGACCCTTTGACTAGTGGGGTACTCGCGCGATAGTGGGGGCCGCTTACGTAAACGGATTTGTAGGGCTACGGCAAGCTTTGCAAGGACAAAGTCAATATGAATGTTTTCCCAAGATCACCATTAATGCTTAAAGCATGCCGTATGCGGTAAAAAACCATCAGCACGTCCGCTAAAACGTCAATCTTCGGCAAAGAGCCTCGTTCATAGCCGTGAGCACTAGGTGTAGACATCGTTGAAGCGCATGTAACGGAGAGAGGCATGACCTGAAAAGACTAAGTCACATGGCTGTCCTCGACCATGCCATGTATCCACCGGTGTACGACTAGCAATTGGTAATGTACATCTGGAACCGTGCAACAGGCTCAAAAGAAAAGGGAAGAACTTCGCGCCTCGCTGATGCAGTGTCGTGTGCTATGCTCGCTAAAACCTGAGGCCCATACACGTAAACGTGCGCCAACCACGACGAGTGAAACCCGCGGCCTGACTGCAGGCAAACCCAGAAACGAAAACTCGAAAAGATGGTCTAGATATTCGAGCAGACGAAAGCGTGGAGAATGTGAAAAGCCGGATCCGTCAAGCGAAGCTCTGCGAGTTCTGCCTCGAGCTCGCAATCGATCCTCCAGGCGTACCACCACTGTCGCTCGGCGTCTGCGGATCCCCAATCACCACTTGATTTCTGATCGCCATGATCCAATCATGCTGCAACAACTCCGCGGCAGTGCTCCTCCTCTTCGGATCCCGCTCAAAGCACCTTCTCAGAAAGTCAATGCCTGAGTCGCTCAGTTGGTCGCTCGTCGGCAGCTGTGGTGGGTTGCCTTGCGCGATGTTGTACATGATTGCCCACTCGTTGTCGAGGGAAGCCCAAGGGCGACGGCCGGTGGCCATCTCGAGGATCACGCAGCCGAGCGACCAGACGTCGATGGCTCCGTGACGGCCCTCAGAACTGCCCTTGATGACTTCTGGAGCCATGTACATAGGGGTACCGGTCATGGACTTTTGCTTGCCCCCGCGTGCGGCGCCGGCATCGCCGGCCAAGGTTTTGCCCTGGCGGGCGATGACTTTGGCCGCACCAAAATCGACGTATTTGATGACGCCGTTGTGGTCCAGTAATATGTCTGTTTCATTCGGTCAGCATCAATCCGCATGCCTTTTCAAGGGATCGACTTACTCTCTGGCTTGATGTCACGATGCACAATGCTACTTTCGTGGAGGTACGCAAGACCCTCCAGCATTTGCAACGCGTACACCAGGATCACGGTTTCGTCCTCGATCCGGCCATGCTCGAGAAGGCCAGCGAGTGAGCCGCCAGAGCAATACTCCATGAAGATGTATACTTTGTCCCTATGAACCTCAATACCATAATACGAGACAACATTTGGATGGTCAAGAACTTCCAGCACGCCCATCTCATCACGGATTTGTTGCGCAATGGTCGGTATCAGTTGCGGGTCTTGCAAGCGTATCTCTTTGACCGCCATCAAGTATCCCGAGTCGAGGTTGATGGCCGCGTAAACGGATCCGAACGTGCCTCCTCCAACATACTGCCCTTGCTGCCATCTTAACGTGACGTTAGTCGCTGATGAAGAAAGGGATGTGAGAGAGCGATCTGCTTCGTTCGAGTCCTCCAAGACTCGTCCCAACGCTTGCCTCTCTGCTTCTCTCTGCTTCCTGACCTCGTCGAGTTCAGCCAGCTGAAGAAGCCGTTGCTCCCTCACGTACTTGGAAGACTCCTCGTCGTCTCGCATCCTACTCATGTCCAACTTGCGGAATTGACCAGCCATTGCCTCTATCCGTTGCTTCTCCGCTTGAGCCGCTAGCGTTGATTTTGCGCCCATAATGTCGAAATGTGAAATCAAGAGCGACATACAGCCAGCTACTTTGGCACGTAACCGCGCGTACTCTTCTTCGCTGATTGAGAGTATGTTCTGACCGGTCGTCATCACCATGGCGAACTCTAGGGCCACGACAGCCCACCGGAAGGTCTTGCGATCCGACGCAATGCAGTCATCGCAGATGAAGCTGACCCAATCAAGTGCCAACCGTGTAAGCTTGAGATTGTTCATCATCCGACGATTGATATCCATGTACATGACCGACCGTTTTCCAAACTCCGTGGCGAAGGCGAAGCAAGTCTGGATTAGCTCTTGACTTTGAAGCCCTTGGGTCTGTTTTCGGATGATCTCAACACTGTCCATTATAGTGTTCGAGAGCTTGTATGCTGTTCGCTTGATCCTTGCAAGTTCCGCGCTGACTCGTGGTAAGTTCGCACGCTGCTCAACCAGTACATCTAAATGTATGCCGGTGACTTGTGTGAGAGCGTGCCTTGCATTCTGAAGGCGCTGTTGCGAGCCATCCGCCACAATTCGCAAACGGCCACTTTTGATATCCATTGTAGGCACGCGCACGTCAACCTCTAGCTTCTTCCCGTCCCAGTATATCGAATCCTCGGGTCGGAGGATTAGGACATATGGGTTGGAGGGATCCTCCACCGCGTCATCTACGTGAAAAGAGGTCCCGAGGATCGACTGGATATCTCTGGGCCGATCATAGAGCGAGGGTGAAGCGATAAGAAAGACTCCTTGATCGAGGCTGGCTGATTTCACCAAAAGGTGTTCGGAGACCATCAGAGCATCGTACAATTCCTGAAGTTCCGCACGTTCCAGGTTAAGACTATATTCTGTGGCGTTCTCGAAGCGCTGACCAAGAAGCCTGGAAAACCGGAAGAGCTTCCGTTGCCTCACACGAACAGAGTCAAGAATCTGCTTGTAACGCTTGTCCATCTCCGCAGCATTTTCTTCCGGTCGTCTTTGAAGTTCACGTTCGAAATGGGCGGTCAAGCGCATCAGCGACCGTGCGGCCAGTCCGCTACGATACATTAGCAGCTCTCCCAGTATTACGGTCAAACCAGAGCTCGTACCTGAACTGCTCGGCAACTTCAACGTCTCCCCCATCCAGAAACCGCCCTATTTCATTCGAGAATTCCCATTCTTGCTCCAATATCTCGGCTTCTTTGAAAGTGTTCTTGTTGCCGAGCAGCTTCAAGTTCAGCATCCGGAAATAAAACCTCAACGCATCAATCACGACCAGATCGAAGTTCTCATCGATACATGGTGGGAGGTCCCAGCCAGGCTCGGGCTGAGATATGATGGTATACTCGTTCTTTATCCGTACAGCAAGTCTTAGGAGGATCTGGAATTGAGAGATCATCTGCTCGGCCATCATGGTCGACTGCTGAGTCGGATCTTTCATCCTCTTTGCGTATGTCAGTCGCATTCGAATAATTTCCTGGATGAGACGTGAAGGGAAGTTGATCAGTGTAAGAAGCTCCTCGATGTAGGGTGGAAGGTGACGTTGAGCAAACGCTTCGGCATTTTCAATCAGAGAGCTCTTCGCTTTCTTGATGACTTTCGCAACGCCATGTAGCATGTTGTGGTCGCCTTGCAATGACTTCAACCCGTCCTCCTTGAGAATCCTATCAAGAAACGACGATTCGTCGGTGAGACCAATGCCATTTGCCGACCGAGTCTTGGGTTTTGCAAAATCCAGCTCGTCATTCCCAACCCAGCCGCGAAGGATTGCAAGTTCGGTATTGATGAGCTCCGTGGTGTTGTGCCAAGCAATCACCGCATCACAGCTGGCTTGAAACTGTTCCGAGGCAGCTCGCGAGTTGGCGCTCTCCAGCGCCAATCTCGTGGGGTATAAATTTTCGCACCTTTCGATCTTTCCGACGATATCTTGTACCTGATTCATCGGCGGCTTGCCGACTTCTGTCTCCCCCTTTATCTCGAATGAGATGATCTCTTCGATGAGTCGTCCGATGTTCGCTCGACCGTCCTCCATCAGCCGTCCCTGCGCAGCAACCGTCCTCCCACATATCTTTGCCCGAACGCCAATCCATATTCCGTTGTTGAACGTTCGGTCACCTTTCTGTTCCGTTGTGCCGATCAGACGTTGCTTTTCCTGCTTCACTACGTCACCCTTCAACACGGAAGCCAGCATCGAGTGCCACTCTAGTCTCTCCCTATTCTCCGGTATTTGTAGCTCTTCCACCGACGGCCCCACGTCGTCTTGGTTCAGAAACAACTGTGGTTCCTGATCGAAAGTAGAGTCATGCCCAAAGGGAGCTTCTGACGAAGGCGGTTCATCTTCGGTCTCCGAGTCGGTGCTGTAAGCTAGACTTGGAGTGCATGGCCCGTCCCCAAAGTATTCACGGGGATCTTGTCGTAAGCGTTGCACGTACGCCTTCTCTTGCGCACGGTACTGCGCATTGGGGTCCCGGCGCCCTTTATGTGCAGAGGTCGAGCGCTGGTTGTTGGACTGAATGGAGATGTACTGCGGAGGTCGCCGCGGAGGAGCGTACGTGTTCGAGGGCGTTCTCGCAGGTGCAGATGGCCTTTGTGGTCGAGTGTTTGCGGTCCCGTTAACTGAAGCTTTACCCCAAGACGGGTAGTTGGGTCGATTCGTCATCGGCGGGACGCTTTCCAGAGTTGAGCCCGGTGTGAATTGTATCTGCGCATCCGCATCCTCATCAAGGATGGCCTCTGGTTCCTGGGTGGATTGAGGCATGTGGTACTCATCAGACGAGGAGCCAGACCCCTCCGAGTCATTGTGCTCCATGACTTGAGGCAGTCTCCCGGCTTCACGTCGATCCGCCACTGCTGGTCGATTCATGACTGAGCCACGTCCCTCAACGCGCCAAGTTGATAGTAACGTCCAGAAAAAGTTTAGCGTTAATTGTGCCGAAACAGGCGCGCGCGTTGATCGTCAAAGGCACAAGCTGGATCCGCCAAACACGAGTATTGAGTGTGTCGCAAGAAGGGGATACCTCAGGGCAGACAGCAGCAGGTTTCGAACGGCCATGTACTCACAGATCGGTTTGAACGCTTGATGGTCGTACTAAGATGGAGAACTTCAAGTTACCTTTACTGTACCTCACCTTACATACCTTACCGCGGCTCCATTCAAGTCAAAGGTGAGGTCTCTCTTTTTTGCATCACAGAAACACCAACTCTTGATCGTACTGTCCTTTGTAATTAAATCAATACCTTGACATAATCCTCCATATCATGATTCCTCTTCTCTGATATCGTGCGAGTCCAATCATGCAGCTCCTCCTAACGGACCTTGTTCCCACCCAGAATCCGGTTTCTGCGGAAGGTAGCGCAGCCACAGACGGGAATGTAAGATTGGTCCTTCACACAGTCGTAGGGAAACAGAAATGTCAAGCCGGATTTTGCATCCGGCTCGATGTTCGGGCCTGAGGGATGGCAATCTTTGTCCATCGAATTTGCCCATAGTATTGCCACTTACTTACGACAGTCACCATCAACGTCTTCAATGTAAGTGACTGGATTATGGCACAGTCATACAGGACCCTGGCTGTGGCCAGTTGCCCAGCGGATTGTCCAACCCTAAATTTGCTAGCCTTTTGTGTTTATTCAGTAGGTCCCAACAATGCAGAACCTTTCTTGTCTCCGTCGAAACCCTCCGGTGGTTACACCATGCCGGCGCCAAAACCGTCTTCATTTGCCAATCATAAGGCATGATCCACCGTCCTCTAATATACAGGCGATCGTAAAAATTCATATAAATGTCCCAAGAGAGCTTCATCTCCCGGGCGTCAGCGGAGAGCGCTGTCGTCAATCCATCCAAGACGGATGGTAATCACTCCTACATTCTTTAGTACAGTCCTTGCAGATCCACCAGCGAGGGCCTCTTCCAACGATACTCTTCCAGCATTTACCGCAACTTGAATCGGTTGGTGCGGTATGACCAACTCGCCGGCTCTCCTTCCTTCTTCGTTTCCAAGAGGTATCTCTCGAAGGCTCCACCGAACATGTCTGGCACAACCACATATGATTGCCGCCCCATCCGTCCCAATGACCAGGGCAATGTGATGCAGACCTAAAAGGAGCTTGAGACCGATCGTAGCAATGTCTCAAGTAGTAACACTTAGAGCAGTACAGCATACAGCCTCTGTAGTTGCTGACAGCGGTAGACTGTCCGGCGCTCTTGCAAAACTGGTTGAAGGCATGGTCAGCTTGACATAGAGTATAGCTTTGGTATACTGTCCGGAGGGGGGACCAACGTCACAAACTTGACTTCCGCAACCCCAGCACTCCGTTTCGGTCCCTTGATCACAACTATTCCTCCGGAGCGTCTCGTATGACTGTGCAGTGGAGGCCAATGCATCGTGGACGGCCCGGGAAAGTAGCAGCATGTTCTTCAAGTCCACATAGTGGAGACTTTTGGAAATAGAGGCAAAAGTCGGGTATTGCTCGAGTAATGATGGAAGATCAAATGTTGCTTGTCCAGAAGAGTTCGTTCTTGTGGTCCTTGGCTTCAGTAAACCCTTGGTAGAGATCGGGTTGGAACGGGTACCATGGTCGATGGGTAACGATTGTGCTCGACGATGCTTCCGCTGCTTTTGATAGTAACGAAACACAAAACGGACTGGAGGGGCAAGGCACCACTCGAGTCGACCTGCATATCCATCGTATCTATGGGGATAACGCGAGCGTTTATAGCTAAGATGCAGTGCAGTCAGAGCCCCGATTAACGACAAACACCTAGGGCATAGCTAAGCATTTCAAAAGGAAAAGATGAGGATGGCAAACCTTACATCAACGTGATCTCTAAAGACCATATCCAAACTAGGTCATGACACTTGTTTTGCGGCGTACTTGACGCATCTGCACCGGCAAGAAGTTCGAAGATACTGGGTACAACGCCTTGGCGATTGGGATTTCCGAACGCCTTACACCTACCCAGTCGGTCAGGCACGTACGTTGATTGTAGCACAACGGCCACCAAAAGGGCTGAAGCCAGTAGGAGTTGCATCGCTGCGGACAACAAGTAGAACTGCCATCGAGCATCATATGAAACCAGGCTTTGGACGAAAAGTAAACAAGTCCACGCAGACCCTAAAACACCCTAACAATAATGCTGTCAACGAACCAGTGAATAAGGCCGGCAACTCAGGGCCATACCAAAACGGCAGCAATGCCTTGACCTGGGACGATGTGCGAATCGTAAGGCGGGCGTAGAATCTCGGGCTGCCAACACAGCTGACGGTAGATTGCTACCGCTCTCACTCCAGAATAAATATAAAGAGCTAGCGTCACAAAGTGAAATACACAGTATGCGTGGTTTAGGAGACGACCCATTTTCTTGACGTCAGTGTCTTGTGTTGGTAGGTGTTAGAGAGCCATCAGCGCCTCTAGATTTGCCAGACTCTAAGAAGCAGAGCTCAAGCAGCTGTGAAGTCAATCATGGTAGTGAGGCCTAAGGTACAGCACCGTTGCCTTAAGGCGACGAGGCCGTTTTTGCCTTCGAGTAAGATACCAGGTAACAGTCAATACCTGACCACACAGACGGGATGCGACTTGCATAACGTACCTGAGTTCTATGCGCACCCAAGGTCGCTTCTGGTAAGGCGAACAACTCCTCGGCTATAACTATTTGAGATACGATGAGTACCTAGGTAAGGTACAAGGTAGATCCAACGACTACAACCTTTGTCTGCGTTGCTCAGATGGTGATTTGGCCGCAAAGTTTCTCCTGTTGACGTTGAGGTCTTCAAGGAATTCTTCAAAATGCCATGAGGCTTCTCTATCTATATGGGGTACCGTATCTATCTTGGGTCTTATTTTCCCCCTCCCCCATCTTCATGAGTGACACCAGGTGGGCCAGCGCGCGATCATGTGCTCCCGATGAGGCCCCGTGCCAATATATTGCACGGGTACACCGACGCGATCCTCGATGAATTTGACATACTCTCTAGCCTTTGCCGGTAAATCCTCCCATCGCTTGCATCCCGTCGTGCTTGTCAGCCAGCCGTCGAGAGTGTCATATTTTATCTTCAGCTGCTTCTCCGCCAATGTCTCCTCCAACCTCTGCAAATCTGCCGGGAAGGTCTCAAGTTCATTCCCATCTGCATCCACATATGCCGTAGCGACTTTAATCTCTTTGAATCCGTCCAGAATGCTAGTGCGTAGTCAGCATCGACCGTCATGGCGGCGGATATAGACTGTCTGCTTACTCGAGTTTCGTGAGGTTCAAGGCGGTGTAGCAGTTGACTTGGGCAGAGTACTTGACGACAACGAGGTCACACCAGCCGCAGCGACGTCTACGACCTGTGGTGACGCCAAACTCTCTTCCTACGGTTTGGAGAGTCTCTCCCGCTTCGTCAAGAAGCTCTGTAGGGAATGGGCCACTGCAAAATCCTGTTACCATTGAAGAAGAAATCAGGGAATGCACAGGGCGTTAGCGTACCCTCCCACCCTAAAGATTTCAAAGTTAGAACAAGATACTTGCAACGACCAACATCCGGGCAAATGCGTACCTTGTAGTATAAGCTTTTACAACGCCAATAATGTTCTTAACACTGGTAATGTTGAGGCCGCCGAGACCGGTGAAGACTCCACCAAGACCAGTGTTGGAAGAGGTAACGTAGGGATAGGTGCCGCTATCGATATCACTGCGGATGCACCCGTCAAACCTCAGAACGACACATGAGGTGCGTTTGCTTACAGCATAAGTGCTTGGCACCCTTCAACAAGAATTTGGTTCTTGTTTGAAGGAAGCGGGGAGGAATAGTGAGAGAGAAGCGGCGCTGGGGATATAATGTGCGGGCGTAACCTCTCACGATAACCCTGAACAACCCACACATCAGAGGAATAGCCAATTACGAAGGTGTCGTCGGATCAACGGCGCGGCACACACCTTGAATCTTCGCACTTCGTCCTCGATATCATACGCCGCCAAAGCCACGTCCCCAAATAGCCGCCTATATCCTTTTTCAAGCTCTCGTAATCTTCGCTCCCACTCGCCCACACCACCTTCGGCACCATCTTTCTCTCCGGTATAGAGCATCCACGCTGGTACGCCTCTCCTCGCCACTTTGTCCGCATAACTGTAGAAGCTAGTCAACAGTGAACTGCTTGGTATTCATATGAGGTTTACCATGGACCAATTCCCTTCTTCGTAGTTCCAATTGCCTTTCCTCCGCTGTTTGCCCCTCCCCTCCCAAGCTCTTCGAGTCCGTCAACGGTAACATGAAGATCGAAACATATGTGCGCGCGCTCGCTAAGTAGAACCCTCTCCTCAACTTTCTTGAGCCCTTTCTCCTTCAACGCCTCCATCTCCTTGAAGAAGCTCGGAACGTGGACGACGCATCCCTGGAGACGACAGACACGTAAGAATTGATATCGCCACAGACGAGATCGACAGACTGACCGAGCCAACCAGGTTCATACACTCCTCCGATATCAATCCAGAAGGCTGTCGACGGGTCAGACCTCTCAACTCACAGACTGAAGATGAAGCTTAGACTGTTACCAATATGTGGAAGTCAAAGACCTGCCATCCAATCGGATTAGCTTCACCTGCGCAATCGCGTGCAATGGATACTTGGCGTACCTTTCCGTCTGCGACTATGGTATGCCCAGCATTATTTCCACCGGCTGCACGACAGCAAAGCGTTGAGTTACGGGCGAGGATATCGACGAGTTTGCCTTTGCCCTCATCGCCCCATCTTGATAGCGCTGTCAGTCACCATCCTGATCGATTACGATAACCAATGGCAAGACACTTACTGCGAGCCAAGAACAATGGTTGTACTCATGTTCAATTAAATTCGAGAGCAGTCGCAAGGGATCTGAATGCGGAGCGAACGTGGTAAAGCGAGAGTTTAGACAATCCTATCAAGCCATTGATTTCACTGGCCAGACTGTCACAATTTCACAGTTGATTCTATAATGGCTCCGTCAGGTATCAATGGCGGCGCAAAAGCAGTCCGAGCAAGATCGAAATTTTAGCTCCGAGTGCGGATGGTGGGGGCGGGGTACGGTCCTGTACATTCCCACCACAACCTCGTCAGATCTAAAACAACGGTGGAGTATCAATCACAATGGGTCGAAGTGATCACCATCAAGGTGGGCTGAGTACACAAAGACGTTGATGGATCCATATCGAGCTGGATTTGGAATCTTATAGCTGAATACCGTTGCCAATGCATGCCAAATTTGAGAGCACCGTGCATGTTGAGCGGACCTACTTCAAGGCTCTCGTCGGTTTTATATGATCTGTATCCCCATTTGCTTCAAGCTGACCTCCTATGGACTGAGCATCTGCCAGTACAGAGAGGGCAGGGCAGGTTGTGGGTCATTCAAGAGCAACGCTTTGCCAGAGCATCACGCCGACTGCTTCAAGACGAAAAGACAAAACTCAGTCTCCAAAATCATGTCCAACGACCCACCCGTAATCATCCACGCCCCCAATCCCTTGACCTCCCCTGCGACAATCATATTCCTCCATGGCCTCGGTGACGACGCTAATGGATGGACAGGTGCGTTCTCTACATCGCTCCTCCCTCTATCTGTCCCGAACCCCGCCTGACATCTGCTCTCTTTCCAGACCTAGTGTCTCAATTCCACGCCGCCCACAAGCTGACCCATCTGAAATGGATCCTGCCCAACGCTCCTCAGAACCGCGACGTCATGGTGCGAGCCTGGTTTATGCCAAAGTCATTTTCGCCTATACCGATGCCCAAGCGCTCAGGAGAACCCGATCCTGAGGACAACGACGAGGATGACGATGAAGATGGGATGATGAAGAGCGTGGAGTACATATGCGGGCTCATTGACAAAGAGGTGGAGGCCGGAGTGCCGATAGAAAGGATAGTGGTTGGAGGCTTCAGCCAAGGCTGTGCCATCTCCCTACTCGTTGGGCTCGTAAGCAGATACAGCGGAAAGCTGGGCGGAGTGGTGGGCTTGTCAGGATATCTGCCTCTCGGTGAGAAGGTGGGCAAGATGATGGAGGAGAGGAAAGAGAGGGAAAAAAACACAGCGCAGACGAAGTGGTTCCTGGCTCATGGAGCAAGAGATCAATTGGTGCCGAAGAGGGAGTTCATGAGATACCAGGACAAGATCGAGGGCTGGGAAGGGGAGAGGGTTGAGGTGAAGTTGTACGAGGGCATGGGACATGCTACGGTGGGAGCGGAGGTCAGGGATCTATATGGATGGCTCGAGAAGACTTTGCCGGAGATCCAAGCTTGAGCTATTGATACGCAAATACAAAATGGCTGGATGAACAACAGCCTCTGCTGACGGAGGTCTCGGCTGGCCCGAATATCGCACTCAAATGTTCAGCCACCCTGGAAGTCCCCGACTCCTACCTCCCACAAGCACACAGGATACAGAGCCTAACGTGTCAACTGGACAACAAAGGAAGGCTGCTAGCAGGTGAGGAAGGCGAGGGGAGCATCTCAGAGGTAGATTCTGGACTTGGCCTCTATGGTTGTCACGGAAAACCAATACATATACTTCGTATGGGCGGATGAACGATTCCATTAATGACTTCACTACACTCCCTCATCTCGTCTACATCTATCGGTTTCGATCCGAACCCTTTACACTTTTTCAAATTCTCCGTCAGATTCCAGCCACCTGACTTTCAGCAAGCAACGCCTCTCTGCACTTGCATCCTTCTGACTCTTGTCATGACGCTTGATCATTGCTACTTGGTCGGTTCCCGCCGTCGAGTCACAGGAGAGAATGAGCCGAATGGACTCTGTGCCGACCCTTACCGGCAATCCATTTATCGGCCGAACTTTCTCGAACCAATCCCCTCGATTGAGTGACTGGTAATCTGGTGTGATGATGCCAGGGCAGTATATTGAGGAGGAGGCATCCAAAGATACAGCGGATCCACTTGACTTGGAACATCGTGGACTGGAAGTATGTGCTCTTCAGGCGACGCCGACTTCTGGTAGATGTGCTCCCAATCCTCATCAAAATTTTCTGCAGATTGAAAACCCAGGCGGCCCAGCTCACTTTTGTTTCATGACTCTGTTACACGTCCGGGTTCTGTTTCATGGCCCTTTGGATATGGCCAGGTCAATCTCCGCCTGGTAGCGTTACTGACCTCCCTTATTGCGCTCCCACCTTCAGAGGAATGGTCGTATGATCTATTTGACTAGCAATAACAACTATCAAATGTCCCACCTAGCAAAGAGGATTATGACTAGCAATGCATAGATCATATGGCACTGCAAATGTCCACTCCCTGCACATAGCAGCAAGAGATCCAAGGCGTGGCACCACAAGGGCAATTCTTCCATACGTATCAACAGAGGCCGGACACGCAAGTTCAATACTTCATCAGAAACGGACGGACTCATGCGACGAAGGATGTCTGACGGTCTAGGATTGTATGTAAGTTAGGGCTAATGATGGTTGGAGGATCTGACCTACCGACTACAGCTTTGCGCTCAACAGCTGAAAGTCTACTTTGCTACTCATCATCAATGGTATGGGAACGGAAGCACAGAAGCAGCATAGATGAGGGTTCCGTGTCCAGAAAAAGCAAGGTCAAGTGTAGCACACGGAATGCGCCAAGGGCAACTTGGAAAAGTCAAGAAGGCCAGAGACCAGCTGATGGTCCGAAGGCGGACCAAGATATCGGTTTTAAGACGGACTAGAGGTCAGCGTTCGATCTGACTGGAGGTTCGAACGGACTCGTATTCGTTCGGCAACCTGCAGATAGTATCAGTCACCGAGGCATCAGGAAGAATAGAGAAGTGTAACGGGTTGCTCGCTTCTGGACAGCTTCCGGAGATGACAGCTCAATAGACACAAGATCGGTGATCCCTGACTCACTCAACTTTCGCTCTGGTACCAGATGGGTTGCAGTCTCTTAGGTCTTCTCGAACCGTACCATGACTAACTACCTCTTCTGCAAGAACCCTAAACACACCTCAAAACAGAAAGCATTATCTCCTTTCGGTAGCTTTGCCAACCGGCGGCCTCTGCCCTTTGCTTCACAGCCCGTCAACCGTTCTTATGTACCACTCTTTCAAGAGACATCCGACCATCATGAGACTTTTGAACAGAGCGACACCGATGAATACCTACACCAGTCCAACAAATCCGTTGGGTTTGGAACCGGTGGAGAAGACGGGAAGTCATCGGATAGGAAATCAAGATCCCGCAGCTGGCCGCGATCACAATGTGTTGCGTTCAGTCGCTGTCCACATGAGCAGAGAGCCGTCCGAAGTGTCCAAGTGGTACAGTGACTGCGGGAGCTGAGATCCATTGCCTCGCTGATTGCGCAAAATCCTTGTTGGTGACATGGTGGAGGATCGACTTCGAAGAAGCTTCCACTTCCCCTCAGCGTAGCATTGCCACAAGGGAAAGCACGGCGGGCGAGGCTCCCATCAGCAGGACTTCCGAAGTCGGCACAATGGACGAGGCAGCACGAACGCTGTGGCACATTGATGGATGTGTTTCATGGTAGGCAATCCAACATGATGTTGGACCCCCAGGAGTCATGAAACAAGCGGCACGCTCCCCATCCGCACGGCGTGTAGCCCAAGTCATACCTTGTGTCCAGGCTGTGGAGCCCAGAAGGTAGGACGTGGAAAGTACAACATCAGCAGCCAAGGTGCGGGACAGCCCCTTTGATCTTTTACCCCGGTCAACAACCTCCTGTCTTTTGCAGCCCACTCCTCGGACCTCAGCGGCAGCATGACATATGCATCGTCCTCGCTGTGCTTATCGTCCGGGCGTTGTCCTTGCCACGGCGCAGCTGATGGTTACACCAATCGAAAGCCACGCGGTTATCTGTCGATCTGCCTCGCCTACCTTGGGGGTAACTTGGAGGCTTGTCACTTCGCTTGGACGAACCCAATCATTGCAACCAACGTCTCGTGATGGTCGAGCCTAGCCTTGTGCTCCCGGAAAATGGTCACGCTTGCGGTGAAGGGCGTAAGGCACAGTGCTGTACTGGTACCTGTACTTCATACCGGTAATCTGTGCAGCTGAGGTACCCACTGCATTCGCTGGAAAGATCGAGTTCGCCTTGGCCTGACAGAGGGCTGCGGCTGCGTTCTCTCTTCTCTCTTCTGGTCACCACCCACAATTCCGAGCCTTGTTATACCGCGAGGTGTTTGCTGCAGACTTATGCAGCACCGTTATAACCCTACCTTACCTTACCTTACCCTACCTGCGGCATTAACATTGTTTGCGAACTGAGCCCAATGGTCTTGGGTTCTACAACAGGAGCGAACACCTGCCAAGGTCAGTCAACAATATCCCTCTCCAGCGCCTAACCTGCCTCGTACAGTACCCTGCAATTGCTTTGCCGCGCTCCAGGCTACGGATGGGGGCGTACTCTGTACCTACATGTAAGGGAGACATCTGATTGATCCTTCCCTTATCTTTACCAGGAATTAATCCTTTCAATAATATCTGAGTGCTTCGAAGTCGAACACTTCCGGTGATAATCTCTCTCTCTCTCTCTCTCCCTCTCTCATTCTCTCTTCTGACATCTGATTCTTAAGGTAATCTTCCAACACAATCGGTTTTCCCGGACTCGGCCCGTTGTTGCACATCCAAGAACGGGATGTCTCGGTATCTATCAGCAGTGATCACCAACTCTGCATGTATTGTAATTATACGTAGGGAGCTGGTGGTACAAGACCGAACCAAGAAAGCGCATTGGGCAAGCTTAGGCTTGTGCCCCCACTCCGATACGATCCCCCATATTTATATGAAGTATACCTTAAGGTAAGCAAGCTACTGCACTACTGCGATGATTGAGTTCGCGCTACCTAGGTACGGTAGGGAGAGCCCGTCGTCCCGAAGATACCTTAAGATAAGGTGGTAGCCATCACCGAACGACATCCCGTTCTGTGCTCTGTGCTCTGTGCTTTGTGCTTTGTGCTCTGTGCTCTGTGCTTTGTGCTCTGTGCTCTCTCCCTTGCCTGCTACAAGGTACCTTACCTGAAAGCTGTAAGGATCAATTTAGCAAAAAGCAATGACAGCCTCTTCGGTATTGGCAGCGATTGATTGCATGATTAACTATCTCCGATTATGGGGGTCACTGACACTGACACTGACACTGACTTGGACCCTGAATGAGCACAGGGATAGGTCAAGGAGGCGGCAACATCCCGTCGACGCATCTCCTTGCTCGTCCCAGGTCCAGTGCGACGGCTGTTGGCAACTCTCACCTGATTTCCCATATCGGTGGCTTGGTCGATGGCGACAGAAATAGGTAACGTAAGGTAGGTAGGTACTGGTACATTGTGCTTTGAGGTTGGAAATGCCAATTGGTATCGCCGATGATTGGTTCCCCCAGACGATATCTTCTGCCTTGCCTAAGGAAGGTACCTACCTTACCTCGATATATCTCCGCCTCTTTCTGTGAATGACAGCTGCTGATAAATGATAACCCGCTAAGTTATCTGTGTTACCTTATGCTTGAACGCAAACTCAACCCCAGAAAGAACCCGATTGCTTGCCATCAGCTGCAGCTCTATTTCCAGCTTCTGAATTGCAACTTCTGACATACTTCTCCTCCTTATACAAAGCAAAGAAACAGATCAACTGTTCAAGACGACAGCAGCGTCACTTGTTGTTCCCCTTCAAGTTGAGGTGTAGTCGCTAGTCGCGATTGATTGAACGAACATTCTTGCGCTCGTTCCACAAGAACCGTTGTGTTTGTGAAAGGTGCGCATATGAAGCAGCAATCCGAAACGCGCTGCACCTACCCTCACCTACCCTCACCTCACCTCGTCCTACCTCACATTCACAACCTCTCTCTTCACTTGACAGGAGCGAATTGCCGCACAAAGTCAAACACCTTTCCACCTTTCCACCTTTCCACCATTCCACTTTTCAACCTTTCCACTTTCACTCATTTGTCTGACCTTGACGTCTTTCTTTCCATACTCCACATTCCCCACATTCTGAAACAAACATATGAACCACCTCCACACCCACTCGAACCTCGAACCTCGAACCTCGAACCTCGAGCTTCCAACCTCTGTGGTCGTGCACTTTGCATGTCGATTCGTTCTTAAGCTAAGGCTGTCGACGTACAGCCCTTCTTTTTCGACAATTTCGCTCGCGCATTGAGGTTGCATCACGATGCCGAACGGTGTCGGGAGCCCCGATCTCAGCTCGCTCAATTACACGGTCCTTGTCCCTTACAATGGAAGCATCGCGACTGGAGGCGACTCCTTGAACGACAATGTCAACATCTTCTACGAGGTGAGCAGTGCCTCAAGATCCTTCGCTGAAGGTTTCAATTGAGCAAGTTATACTGATCTCACAATTCGCATAGTCTGGTGATATCGCCTGGATGATTACTTCTACCGCTCTCGTGCTTCTTATGATTCCCGGCGTTGGGTATGGATCAGCTACTTCTACGCCACTGAAGATTCCAGCTCGCTAACCTTTGGGTGCAGGTTCTTCTACTCCGGTCTTGCGCGTCGCAAGTCTGCTCTTTCTCTGATATGGCTGTCTATTATGGCGACCGGAGTCATCTCCTTTCAATGGTTCTTCTGGGGCTATTCCCTCGCTTTCTCCCACACGGCGGGCAAGTTCATTGGCGATCTCTCCAACTTTGGGTTCAAAAACGTTCTCGCCCAGCCCTCTGTCGGCAGTAATAGGATCCCGGACTTGCTCTTTGCAGTCTACCAGGGCATGTTCGCTGCAATCACGTAAGGAAATTCTGTCGAAGCTACTGTACGGTTCTGCACTGACATCTTGAGGACCACAGTGTCGCACTTGCGGTCGGGGCTGTTGCTGAGAGAGGTCGGATGCTACCTTGCGTCGTGTTCATGTTTGTTTGGTCGACGGTCATATACGATCCGATCGCGTGCTGGACCTGGAATCCGCATGGATGGGTTTACGTTATGGGTGGTCTCGATTTTGCCGGTGGGACACCTGTACACATCGCTTCTGGGTCTGCTGCGTTAGCCTACTCCCTTATGCTTGGCAAGAGACGCGGACACGGCACGCATGAGCTCAACTTCCGCCCTCACAACGTTACTCACATCGTCATCGGCACCGTCTTCCTCTGGGTCGGCTGGTTTGGTTTCAATGCCGGATCGGCTCTCAGTGCCAATATGCGTGCGGTCATGGCTGCGGTCGTGACCAATCTGGCCGCTTCCGTTGGGGGCATCACCTGGTGTGTGCTCGACTACAGGCTTGAGAAGAAGTGGTCCACGGTTGGCTTCTGCTCGGGAGTTATTGCCGGTTTGGTTGCGATCACACCTGGATCAGGTTATGTTCCGGCGTGGTCGGCCGTTGTATTTGGTGTCGTTGGCGGAGCCGCCTGTAACTACGCCACGAAGCTCAAGTTTCTCATCGGTATCGATGATGCCTTGGATATCTTCGCGGTGCATGCAATCGGGGGTATTGTTGGCAACATCTTGACAGGCTTCTTCGCGGCGTATGTTCAACCAGAGTACAGCTATGGTCCATGGATGCTGACACGTTCTAGTGACTACATCGTCCATCTCGACGGCTACAGCAGTCTTCCAGGAGGCTGGCTCAGTCACAACTATGTTCAGTTGGGCTACCAGCTTGCTGACTCGGCCACTGGTTTCGCGTACTCATTCGGAGGAACCTGCATCATTCTCTTCATCATGAACCTCATTCCCGGTCTCAGTCTTCGCGCCAGTGAGCAGGCTGAGGTTCTGGGTATGGATGACGCCGAGATCGGCGAGTTTGCCGTAAGTCCCCCTGCCACCTTGGATGGGCTTCCTCATTTCTGACACACCTCAGTATGACTACGTCGAGCTCACTAGAGACGTTATCAACGGCGACTCCATCGACGGAGGATCAAAATACTCGGGTGATCGTTCCCCTCCTCCCGGAGTACATGAGAAGACCTTTGCTTCATCGCTACCCGACGAGGAAGACATCAAGCCCCACCACTAAAGGTGACCTCGTTAGATCTGAAATATCGTTCATTTCTCCAGAATCTGGGAATCGGTTGCGTTTCTTAGCGATCTTTACGGTGCCGACAGCTTGTCGGGACGGGACATCTTTTGCAATTTTCATCAGCCCGTAGGTGTATGCGCTCTGGAGGCTGTCTGTGACATTACCCTCAGAGTTACTGAAGTAGCTCTTGAAGTCAGACAGGCGAAGGTGGAGGGCTTCACGGCTCCGTGACACTACGTCTTAGGTAGCTTAACTCCTGTAGACTACAGGGTCAATAATATATCACCAAAAGCTGATCGCATGCATGTGTGACGTGAATGCCGCATTCCATAATACATAAAATCCTCACTGACCATCCTAGCGAAACTACCAATTCCCCCATTTCCCGAATCTGACAAAGCGCGTACTCAGGGACCTTGCCTGACAAGATTCCACTGCTGTCAACAGCCGACGTCGCGTCACCACGGATTTCAACTTGACCCAGAACACCAAGTCAAAGCAACGAAACACCTGCCAAACCCTCCTCCGAGACCCGCTGTGATTGTTCCGAAGACCGTCAGTCATAATCGATCATCCCCCCAAAACCAGCCGCGAAAACATGGAGCAACGAGATAGCTCACCACTCCCTCCCGTCGCACCACCACGATCCAGCTTCCCCCAAAACCCCGAAGAGTTCGACGCCGACCCCCGCGTCTCCTTCTCCAAGATCGACCACAAATTCATCCTCGAGGCGGACGACGGGCAGGAGTACGAATTTGACGAGGCGCTGAAGAGATGGGTTCCTGTGGTACGCTCCCGCCCGACACCCTCCTCCTCTCCTCCTCACCGGGTTTTGCATTGGGGAAAAACTCCCACTCCCCGGGAGAATAGCTGCCTTTCTACGATGAATTTTACCCTTTCATTGTTGTGCGAAGAAAGAAGATGATGTGGAGCTTGTGGCGGGCGAGGATCTTGCATTACTACGTAGCATGTGTGTGTGATGTGTGTGTGTGAAGCGCGCAAACAACAGCGGACAGAAGATTCTAACTACGTGCCCCTGGTGCGGGGTGGCCGGGGATGTACAGCTGGACGAGGCACTGCTGGAGCAGCAGCGCGCGGCGTACGCCGTGCGCGGCGTGGATGAGAGCGAGCCGGCGGGGCCGACGAAGAAGAAGCGGAAGAATGTCTACGTCAATGGCGAGGAGGTGCGGCTTATCCCCACTCCCCTTTCCCCGTGTTCGCTGGTTTCTGTCGGCGGCGATGGGGTTGGTCATTGACTGACCGTGTAACGACGAACGGGCAGGAAAACGGACGCGCCGTGAGCAAGAAAGCCAAACCCAGCGCCGAGCCCCGCGAGCGCAAGAACACGGCCGTCTACGTCACGTCGCTCCCGACCGACATCACGCTGGACGAGGTGAACGGGGTGTTTTCGCGGTGCGGCGTTATTGCAGAGGAGATCGATCGCGGGAAGCCGCGGATCAAGCTGTATACGGACGAGGGGGGGAACTTCAAGGGGGATGCGCTGATTGTGTACTTCCGGGCGGAGTCGGTCGATTTGGCGATTCAGATGCTGGACGATACGGATTTTAGGTTGGGGCAGGCGGGGCCGGCGGGGAAGATGAGGGTTGCGGCGGCGGACTTTTCGTATAAGACGCAGAAGGAGGCGCCGGCGAAGGGGGGTGGGAAGGATAAGAAGAAGATTATGAGGAAGACGCAGAAGTTGAATAGGTGAGTTGTTGGTATGTTATGGGGGTGAGGGTGGTGCTTATACGTGGGCAGTAAGCTGGCCGATTGGGACGATGATGATCCGCAGGCGATTCTGGATACGAGTTCGCGGTGGGACAAAGTGGTGATACTGAAGCACATGTTTACCCTCGCGGAGCTGGAGGTGGGGTGTACGATGTATCCTACCACTTCGGCTCCTCGCTTACCCGTGATTTTAGGACGACCCTGCGGCGATACTCGACATCAAAGAGGACATCCGCGAAGAGTGCTCCAAGCTGGGAGAAGTCACCAACGTCGTCCTCTTCGACAAGGAACTCGACGGAGTCGCCAGCGTGCGATACAGCAACGCCGAGGCAGCCAAGGCTTGCGTCAGGGTACGTCTCCCCCGCCCCCTCTCTCATCCAGACGTACGTCTGTCTACCCAACTGATCGCTGGGGCTCTAGCTCATGGACGGCCGCTTCTTCTCCGGTACGAAGGTGGAGGCCTACATCGCGGACGGCAACGAGAAGTTCAAGAAGTCGAGCAGTCAGAAGGTGAAGGTCGATGAGGACGATGACGGGGATGACGAGAGCAAGAGGCTGGATAAGTTCGGGTCGTGGCTTGAGGAGGAGGGGAAGGAGACGGAGGCGTTCTGAGGTCTGGGGGATGTTGTCCTGTCTAGACCCTGGTGACAGCGGCCGCCGTACCAAGTCGGGGCTCTTCGCCGAGTGTGGGACCGTTGGACTTTTCTCTCTATATGTATAATAGCACGGTCCAAAACATGATATATTGTATATGGAGTCCAGGCACGAGCAGCCCCTCACAATCACCTGCATGACTTATCACCCTCCTGCCACATCGTAACGTCTTCATCCGATCGCACTACCCGCTAAAACATTACTGTTTGTAAAATAATGCCATCCGACCCCATGACGGACCTCCTCCGGCCGATCATGACGTTATGGGCGAGCTAATCGTGGCGCAGCATGCTGCATGCACGGCCACAGTGGCGAAAGATGTGCGGATACCTTAAGGTAGATGCGGTCTGGCCGTGGCTTGGGTGTGGTGTGGCTTGCTCATGCAAGTGCGGGATGGGACGAATCACTTTTGTTTGTGGAAAGCTTACGTACCTTAGGTCCATAACTTACTGACCATTGGAGACACACTTACCGATGACAGTAACTACGAGGCTGTTGATATTTCCATACCTCGAGATAGCTAGATATCAGCTGTGAAGCTACACTGTAAGGTGACCAATTCATTGCTCTGAGTATATTGCGGGGGCTTTGGTTTGTAACTGTACAGGTGATGCGAGAAATGCTGTATATCACGTGAGAGGATATGGTACGCTTACGCGAGCATCAACATCATGTCGAAGCGTACCATGTCCTGTCACGTGATGTACAGCATTTCTCGCATCACCTGTAGGTGTGTCTGTTAGAAAACGTCATCCCGTGGTAAGCGTGAGAAGCGTGGTGAGGTAAGCGTCTCCCATCAAGCTTTGCACATGGACGGACCCAAAATTAATAATTCAAGCGCAGCCAGATTCACCAATAAATGCAATCTGTGGCTGGCGCATCTTCGACCACTGTGTCGATCATTGCTCCCTGAAGACAACCCCTCCCGCGCCCCGGTCAAGCGATGATGGGCCTTGCTTTCACTGGCAGGTTTTCTATGCACGTCTCGTTCGGGGGCTGGTTGATGATGATGATGATGCTCATGATGTGCCATGGCTTTTAAGTGTGGCTGCCACCCACCCTCTCTTCTGTTTCGATGTTTTGTTCGTTCGTACTCAAATCATCCTCTGCGCTTTCCACCCTGTCGGTGTTCTTGACTTGATAGATCAATCGAGACGTTATCGACATTGTCACCATTATCAGCAACATACAGCGAACCAGCCATTCGACCGGGGACAGTTGGAGGTCAGTTTACATGGTCAGCGGCCGATGAATTAGGTGTTCAACGCAGTAGCACGAGTTCGAGTCAACAGTTTAAACGGTATCAATTCATTAATCATGCAACGAATCATATTACCTACCCTCGCGGTCGTTCTGTTTCAATTCGGCGGTGTTTACGGTCAGGCTCAGACGACCAATGGCCTCAATCAATTCCTGTCTGGCGCGTTGGGAGCGGTGACGGGTGTGAACTCGGCCAAGTCGGCTGAGGCGACCCAGGCGGCCAAGACGTCGTCCTCTGCCTCTTTGACTTCATCTTCGACGTCATCCTCGACTTCATCTACGACTAGCAGCACGCCGACCTCTTCATCATCTGCAGCAGCTGCCCCGGTTGCCGGGGGTTTGAGTACACACTCACGCAATCTGATCATCATTCTCAGTATAATCTTCGGTCTGCTCCTGATTGGTCTCATTATCCTTGCCCTCATCTGCTTGAAGAAACGTTCGAAGCGCAGACGGGGTCGCAGCGCTACCCCTCTTGCCGAAGATGAGTTTGATACCTGGCGCAAAACCGAACCAGGCCGCGAATACTCTCCAGTCCACCAACCGGGGGCAGCTCCAAGCTTGCAGCAGCAGCCAACCGTGCCGCTCATGACGACGGCACCGCAAATGCGGCAACATCCCGTTCAACGAGCAGAAAATCCATTCGTCCCAGTCCCTCCGAGTCCACGCCGTGTTGTCGCGCCGAACTCTCACAGTGGACTGACGGATGCTGCTGTTCCGGGCGAGGAGCCTTTCGTCACCCCGATTCGACCGCAAGGACAGGGTATGTGGAGGTCGCCCAACGAATCCGTTTCTCCGGCTCGCACGCCGTACACTCCCACCAGTGCCGATCCATTCGTCACCTCTGGACGGCCAGGAGGCCACCGCATGCGGAATTCGACGGAAGAATCGCTTGGGAGCCTATACCACCCGAACCTGACACAACCGCGCCGTCATTCTCAAGGACTACAGGTACAAACGCCCGTCTCGACTGGCCGGACACCCTCGCCACGTCGGTCGTCAAACATCCCAGTCGGTGCTACTGCCGCAATCGGCAATCCGTACGAAGACATGCACGTCCATATTTTACAAACCGACGAACCATCAATGGAACTCCGACAATCTTTGCACAACAGAGAACCGCTCCACCGACGCACCCAAACCCCACCGACCGTACCCTCTCGAAGTCCGCGTCGCTCGCGCTTCGCCGACTCGGCATACAGCAGCGAATCGAGCACCAACGGCAGCGGCACCAACGAAGAGTACCGGTCCACCCGCACAAGCCCCGTGCAGGACCCACAACCACCGACGGCGCCATGGAACAACAGCGAGAGACGCTACTCCAACAGCCCCGTCCGTCAGCCCATGCCCGCTGCAGCGCCGTGGACCCAGCACGAGCGCCACAACTCCGGCAGCCCGAGGCAAGCCACCAGCGCAGCACCGTGGTCTCACCCGGACCGACCGATGAATTACCCCGTCAGCCCCATGACACCCCCCGCTTCCTCCGCTCCCTGGACGCAGCGACGCGACAGGAGCAGAAGCAACGACAATGGCTACGCCCATGGCTTCGCTCCTGGAATTCCACCGCCTTCCGCACCTTGGGTTGAACACAATAATGTTGGGGAGTCCCCGCGGAGGTCGTCGATGAGCCCGAGACAGTCGGCTCAGAACACGCCGCGGCAATCCATGTCGGGACCGCCGAGGCGGTTGAGGTTTTCGGAGGTGCAGGCGCAGGAGCAGGGGAGACGGCCGCAGTGGGGAGAGGGTGTTGGGGAGGCGTTGTGAGGTGGGTGATTTGGACTGATATGTGATGAGGGTAGGAATGGGATGGGCTGGGATGATTGGGTTTTGGGGCTTTATTGGGCGTTAAGATACCTCTACTGTTGTTCGCCGTCTACGGTGATTGGGTGATTGCTGTATATATTGTACCAATTGGTAGCATTTTTCTATCGTCCCTGGCCTGGAATGAGTTGATAACGATCTCTTGCTTACAGAAGTGTTCTCTTGGAGGGAGTTCTCGTGAGACAGAAGCGCCATAAGTTGTGGTTCATTTCGTTTTTGTACTCATTCATGACCGGCAATGTGGACTGCAGTAAGGTAGACAAGTAAACAGCATGCTGATAGTCAACGGCAGTGTGATGTCATCTTGAACAGGATAAGCTTGGCGCAAGGGCATCGCGTTGCATCGCATTAGGAATATGGTCGATCTGCCCATGTACGAAGTGTACAAATAAGTTACATCACTTGGGAAACCACAGCTTCCACCTTCAGCAGCTTGTAAAACAAAAAGAACCCGCCCACACATCTACAACGCGCCTCCGCAACCCACAACCTCAACCACCAACCACACACAACGTCGCCCTCTGAGACATCCACACCTCACCCAGCCCGTTTCCAATCCATAACCTTACGCTAGAAAACCAGCCAACCCACCCGAGAGAAAGCAAACAAAGCAACCCTCCCTCTCAGCCAGCCAACCGCCCTCCTCTCAACCCACGCACGACAACAAAACAATGGACCTCCTCCAAGGTCCGCATCTCCCTTCCCAACCCCATACCCACCAACCCACTCCTCACTAACACCCCCCGTCAAAAATCAGACTACCTAACCGCCTACCTCCCCCTCCCCCTCCGCCTCCTCCTCTCCCCCTTCCTCTCCTCCCGCTCCACCTCCACCTCCACCTTCACCTCCGCCCTCGCCGACACGCCCCTCGCCCCGCTCGCCAACCTCGCCCCCCTCCTCCAGTCCTACATCCCCACGCCCCTCGCCCCGCTCCTGCAGCCCTACAACCACCTCCTCACCTACATCCCGACCCCGCTCCTCGCCCTCCTTTCACCCTTCCTGCAACTTCTCACGCGTCTCACGGCTCTTCTACCGGCGCTCGTGGCGCGCATGCCCGCGCTGACGGAGCTCGATTTCACGACGGTGGCGGTGGGGGTTGTGGTGCTGGTGCTGGGGCTGAAGATGTTGGGCGTGGTGGGGAGGATGGTGGTTTATTGGGTTGGGATGCTGGTTAGGGTTGGGGT
>JAABUJ010000983.1_pt1 | contig 46450 bp, 47 predicted proteins | sample 5559131 | NCBI WGS metagenome assembly JAABUJ01 (sample SAMN10711875, study PRJNA513366) | rock metagenome | isolation source: Antarctica rocks | place: Antarctica: Victoria Land, Mt New Zealand nord | collected 2016-01-07
CTTAAAGATTCACAATTTATACTTTTAATTATTGTTGAAAGCTATTTATCTTAAGATAAAAGATCAGCTTTATAATTAACTAAATGATCTGTCTGTTCAGCAAGAATATCTTAAGCAGTTTAATTTTATATTAATTATTAATTAATATTTGATTGACAACTGTCAAGAAGATATATATTTAATTTACATCTAAATTAATTAGTACTTTCACATTTATCTCATTCAGTCTGTCTTGAATGCAGTCTGCAAGAATATATGTATTTAAATTAAGAATGTTGATTTAATTAAAGATTATACTTAATAATAAGAATTTTAAGTCATTCAGTATGAATGCTTCACTCAAATTATTATTGAGTTAAATAGAAGCTTCTGTTAACTTGTTCATAAACATTTCTATATTTATAAATAACTTTAATTTTTCAAATCATTTAAATTAACTTTAACAATCTTTAGCTTCTTCTTGTCTTTATTTTTTCTCTTATTCTTATTTTTACTCTTATCTTTACTTTTATCTTTACTCTTATCAGTGTTCTTGTTGTCTCAGCAGTCTTTAGCTATATGTAAAAACTTTTTATAATGAAAGTATATTTTATTCTTTTTACATCAGATTCAATAAGCTTTCATATTTAATTTATTTAATTTAAATGTAATTGATCTCTCATGACTTTGAGACTGATCTTAAAAATTATTTAATGAATTATTATAATTTAAATTTAAGCTATTAAAGACATTAAGATAACTCTTATTATGTATTTTTTAAAGATTTTGTTTAATTTAATCAGCTCATTAAACTAACTCATTAAGAATAGTCACTTCAGCTTTTCAATACTTTTAAAATTTAAATTAAATCTTTTGCTTTAAATTCTGAGTGAACTGCTGTTTCTGTTTATATTTAACTGATATAGACTAAAGAAGTTATACAATCTTTATAAACTTTACTTTATATTGTTAAATCAATTTTGTCTGTTTCAGAGCCTCATAACAACAATGTTGATGTTTTATTTCATTAACATTTTTAAAGATCAGTAAAAATGCTAAAAAGAAGTCATTCATATTTTAAGATTTAACATTTAACAGATTTTCTTCAACTTAAAGTCATTCTTCTTTTTAAAGTCATCATACTTTGACAGTATCTTTTAAATAACTAATTATAACAATGATCTTTACTTTATCATTTAGAAGTCAATTCATTAACATTTTGTAGAATTGAAAGTAAACTTTTATTTTAAGAATTTATATCTTTACAGCATTTATTTTTTAACTATTCTTATAGATAGATGATATCTTCATCTTCAAAGAATTCTTAAACATCACTGTAAAGAAAAATATTATTATATTAAATATTTCTTAAGTCTCTGAAGCTGCACTAAATAGAGATGTAACCTTAAGCATAAAAGTTAATTAATTAACATAAATATCTTTTAATTAAGTCTGAAGAAATGCAATTTAACTTATTATTATTTTGTAATTAGCTTAAGAAGTTATTTTTAACACTGTTAACTGACTAATAATAGTGAGTTCATTCATCATCATAGAAATAGAGTTGAACTTTATACTGAGAGATTATAAATAATTAAAGACATTAATTAACAAATCAATTCTGATTCAGTTTAAATCACTGTTGAATATATTATAATATAAGAAAGATAAAACTTTTCTTTATACAATACAGCATAAGAATTCATTTCTTTATTTTATAATCTCAACACTGAAGTAGCAGTGAGCACTGAAGAGAGAATGAATATATAGTTTATACATTACTGCATTGAAATTTTTATAATTAAAATATGAATTGAATCAGTTTAAGTCAAAGTCTGAGTCTCAAAGTCACTTAAAAGTATGTCTTAAATCTTTGATGCTATTAGATGTGAATTGGTCTGTAGAAAGTTGTTTCTTTTTGTTTATGCTATGTAGAGTATATATAGGAAATGATGACTAAGACATAAATAGGGGCGCTTAGTAAGAGATGAGTAAGCAACAATATCACAGGCCTCAAGCCCTTGAGGCACAGATATTACCCCTTTCTCAAAGCTACAATTGACACAGATATTCGGCCCTGACCATTGAGCATTCGGAGAATAGTGGGGTACTATGCCAGCTCTAAAGTTTGTGAGAACGGTGCGAAAAGCAAACAGAAATGGGTGGTTCAAAGGTGCCTTGGCTGACTTGCATCGATCAGGTTTGGGAAGCTTTCAGGGCAAACTCGGGGTTGGAGCCTAGGTATAGAGCAACTACCGTATTACCAGACAGGGAAAGCCTTCTGTGTGCCTGATACTCACCTCATTCTCTCTGGTTACAGACTATTAGACAACGTTCGTAAACGCAGAAGATCTTTCATCCTGCTAATTAATGATATCTTTGCTTATTGTTCCCCTCGTTTGTCTAAATCGCATCCCTCTTCTACTTTTCGGGCACACCATATTGTCAAACATCAGACCGTACTACTGTTCAATGCGTGCACCCATGACGATTCAATTGATACCAGCTGACACCCCTTCCAGCTCCGAGTGACCAGTGCCCGGCCAGGGACCGTGAAGTTCGAACTTGACATTCAAAAAGAGCACACCGTTAGTGCTCCTGACCTTATCCTTCTACACACACGCTACAAGTGCACGCACTCGTATGGCTAGTTTAGCTAACAGTGCATATCCCTTTGGATATAGAACCGACTGGGGATCATCCATGGCGGCACGATCGCGAGCATGGGTAGGCATCTACGGTCCTGCCCCAACCAACCCATGTCACTAGAACTCAGATGCATCCAGTTGACCTCGGCGGTTCACTTGCCGTGGCTTCGAAGGGCTTGTTCTCCACTGGAGTATCTACGGATCTGAGTGGTGAGGACCCGACTTCCTCTGCTCCAATCTAATGGGCGATTGGGCTGATATGTTCTTTAGTCACGTATCTGAATGCCGGTGGCAAGATAGGAGACACGCTCCGTGCCGTATGTGCTGTCCTCCTGATTACGGTACTGTCACACTGACTTGGTGATAGGAGGTGACTTGTGACAAATGTGAGCTTGCGGGAGTAGTATCCTTTCTGATGAGGAGGTCGTTAACCCGGACGGTGACAGTTGGCAAGACGCTGGCCTATACGTCCATCAGGTTTATGAATAGCAAGGATGAATTGGTGGCAAGGGGCAGCCACACGAAGTAATGCCGCTGCCAGTCCATGAGAGCTTCTCAGCGGACTCGTGCTGACTATGTACAGGTACGTCGCTCTCGCATGGAAGGACGAGAAGAACATTGTAGAGGAGCTAGCGCCCAAGAAGTCTTCATGAAAGATTAGAGCACCGATGCGGTGCTTCCATCCATACCCCTGGTGGCCCTCCGTCACTTGCGAATCTATTGTACATCCTCTGCATCGTCAAGCTCTTCCAAGTCATCGTTGTGATCGCCTTCATCAGCTTCTGCTTCGACCATCTCATGGTCTTCGGCTGGTGCCTCGATATCTGCTCCTGGGACGTCTCCCGTACCGCTTGCCGCCTTAAGGCTGGCAATCTTGGCCTGGGTAATCTCGTAAACATACTGTCCGAGATGCTCTACCCCTTCCATCTCCGTACCCTCCACGTCGTCGTCTGACAACCTCTGTGTTGGGAAAGTCTCGCCAGTGACGAGTGTCAGTTTGTCAGGCCGCCTCAACAACCGATCAAAGGCTTCATTCAGCTCATAGCAAGACTCAAAGACTTCTCTGCGACCAAGGATGTACAGCCCTAGTCGAGCTCGGGAAAGAGCCACTGTGAGGCGGCGTATATCGCGCAGATAGCCGACACGGCTTGTTCGCGTCAGGGAGAGAATCACATCTACACATCCAATTAGCAACCAGGCCTGCATATAAGAGAAAAGGAGTCTTACAGTCGTTCTGCTCTCCCTGATACTTGTCCACAGTCGTGATTATCCTCGGTAAACCAAAGAGCCTGTTCCTTGCGCACCGACGATTCAGGACGTCTCTTATCAAGGCCCGCTGGCCGGCATAGGTTGTCAAGATCGACACCTTTGAAGCCGGATATCCCAATAACCTCATGTACTGATAGATCGCCACTGCGTATTCGGCTTCGCCCAAATTCTGGATGAAGTGAGGAGTCGGCTCCATCTCTCCAACACCCTTGTAATCTGGGACGTTCACGAATTGATAATCGTAGCGGAACCCGGCATTTGCTCGCTTGAACTCCAGAGCCGTCTCCACAACTGGTAGATTTCCCAGCTGCTTGTAGCGCCACTTGTAGAGTTCTGCGATGCTCGGTCGAGCTCGCCCTTGCTGGTCAAGGTTGATTGTAGGCACACCCAGTCGTACCAGTCTCAGGAACAGGCTTTGCTCCAGATTCGCATACTGACGGAACGCAAGGTTTTGAACTATCGGCGAGTTCTGCAGATGGTCACCGCAGAGCACCACTCTTTGTAATGGAAGCTCGCCGTTCTTGGGATTCTGTAGGGCCAAGGGGATGAAATTCTCAATCTCCGTGATCTGAGCTGCCTCCTCCATGACCACGTTGTCGTAGTGGAACCCAAGACTGGCAATCTCCTGGCGGCGCATTGCAGCATGGGTTGAAGTCATGGCGACGATACGTGCCTCTTTAACGAGGAGGTAATTCGCTTTGTCCTTTGACGTTCGAAGGATCTCGAACGGCCGGATATCTTCCAATTCGGAGAAGATCCTTTCAATGTGCCGCTGGCAACCGGTTGCAATATCGAGTATCTGTTCTTTCGACGCTTCGGGAGGAAATAGTGGCTGAGGTGCGTCGTGAAAGTAGTTATGGTAGGGAAATGCTTCCATAGCAACAACCGCGGTAGCAGCAGGTGACATGGCTGTATCGCAATACTTTGCCCAAGCGGGTTTCACGTAGACAGAGTTGAAGTACCCTGCAGTCTCACAGGAGTTGCCATGAGAACCAGGTGCGCCGAAATTGGCAGCCAGACGATCTACTTCGGCCAAATATCGCGCTCGATTCTCCAGAAACGATTCAACACGACCATGCTTGCTGTAGCTCACATCTGTTTCGAGGTCTTCTTCACCATGCCCCAAGCGCAGTAGATGCCTCTCGTCAATGTCAAGAGCGATGATTTTCTGGAAGAGTTGGTTCAGCGCTTGGTTGCTATGCGCTACCAGCAAGGTCCGCTGCTTGGGGAAGTTGTGATAAATATTGTTGATAATTTGCGTCGCAACATCCGTCTTCCCCGTGCCTGGAGGACCGACGATGACCGTCAGTCCAGGCTGAGAGCCTGACGTTATAGCCTCTACCTGGGCCGGCGTAAAGCGTATTTGATTGGTCTTCGGCGCATCGGTTGGATAAGGACCTGTATTTTGGGGTTTGTAAGTCGACACTTTCACAGCCTCTACAGACGGCTGCACCGGTTCTGCTTCGTCACGCCGCCGCTTCTTGGTGGGCTTCGGCGCAAGCGGTTGTGTGGAATTCGACATGGTCTCTAATATATAGGGCGGCCCGAAACTCGATTCGGCATCATGGTTAGGCTGAATCATCTAGGGAGGGTTAGCCCGCTTCATAGGAAGATAGATATGGAGGGAAATACCTTGCCCGGTAGGCTTTCGACCAGGTGCTGCCAGCTCAAAAACGTGTCTCGAAAATCAATTGATTTGAGACGGTTTGATAGTCTTGTGTAAGTCGCACCTGAAGGGTCACCATAACCCAAAAAGACTTCTTGTAGCCAAGAAGGCAAGGGGACTTCAGACATGGTCAGCGTCTGGATTGACTCGAGTATAGGCTTGAAGTTGTTCTCCCTTCCGTTCCGCCGAACAAACACATTTATGGCTTCGTACACATCAGGCTTCCCTTTGGCTACCCTTTCACTATCCTGCTTATACATCGCAGCGTCCAAGTTGACCACGAGTCTTCGAACGCGAGGCCGGTGTGAATGACCATTCACTTGCGTGTTTGCTAGTTCCCGGAGGGAGCGGCCGTTCTCATCGAGCACTTGCACAACCGTTGCGGAACGTAGATGGTTCAGTCCAACTTCGCGAGCCGCTCCTGTAAAGCCATGACCGTTCATCAAAGGGACAGAGTCATTTACTGCTTGCACAGCCATCAGGAACACGGTGTCGTCCCTGTGTAGGGAGTCCCAGTCCCGCCTGATAGCGTCGTTGAGTCGGCCAACGTCCAGCACGATTTCAGCACGCACAAAAGCCGGTATGGCCTCTCCTACCTTTGGCGGTGCAGATTCCATTATCCTGAGTGCTATTCAGTATTGGCCGGCAGAAAGGGGGCTAAAGTGAAAACTTACACTGGTTTTGAAATGGGCAAAGCCATCTTCGAGAAGCCGTTGAACCTAGTTGAGGTCGCTGATTGATCGGCACTTGGCTGCAGACGCTTCAACGCTTCCTCGACATCTTTTCTTATCTCGAAAAACGACTCGCAACGATGAAGTATGAAAGACCTCCACAGGAAATCTCCAACGCTTAGATATTGTAGGTTTAGCTTGGGGATAGCTAACGGTTTAGACCCGTTATACATCTCATTGCGCAATAAGCTTGGCTCAAATAGGGTGCCCTGCTCTGCAGTCAGTTGCAACGTATTTTAGATGTATTAAAACTGGATATCCCACCTCAGTTGGTAAGATGTTCATTTTTCCCACTGCCTCCCGGAAGGACATGCGCCGTTCATGAGTAATGAGGACGACTTCGACAAGGAGTCGGCGATCTGCCACCACCCTCGACGATCTTGGGTAGGTGGTACGGAGTCCAAGCAATACACATAGCTCCTCTAGTTCTCCGTCTGTCAATGAGGCCAAATGACCCTCCAGCTCGGTCCGCTTGTCGATGGCTGCATAGTTGGATAGTGCAAGGATCGTGAGCTTAGTCTTAAAGTGCTTCAGCGCCGCCTTCTGTAATCGTGCAAGGGTCTTGCAATGTGCGTCATAGAATTCCTCATGCGTGTACTCAGCACCAGTGTAGTCATCAATCGAAAAGTATACGAAGTGTTGAAGTAGATTGTACAAGTCCCGCAACTGGCCATTGTTGTCCTCATTGAACATTGGAGACATCTTCAGGACCGGCAAGAGATTCAAGTCGACTAAAAGAGTGTTGATATATCTCCTAGTCGGTAGTTGACTCTCCAGATCCGTAAGGAATTCGATGAACCGCTCACAGTAAGTAAGCTTATCTGAACGGAAAGGGATCAGCGAGGCCCACAAACAAGACAAATTGTGACTTACCATCCGCCGACTCATTATCGCCATATAGCATAGCAACGAAATCCAGTATTAGCGAATACAGCCAAGATCGCTCAAACCGCAACCTAGCCTTTGTTACTTCGTCGGCGGTATCATATCGTTTCGTAGCGGCACGCCATGCCTTCTTCAGTTGACCATGATTCTCAAGCTTATCCCCCCTGATCGCATCGCTCGCGAGGTTGTGCCAGGTCGCGATCGATACTAGAGGAGCGCATTCCTTCCGCACCAACCCACTCTCGAGAGACTGGAATGCGCTGATGATGAACGACAATAGGTAAGTCCGTAGATATATCCGTATAGAGGTATCCAGAGTCATCGATAGGATGCGACGGAACAGGGAGGAAAAGTCGTTTGACCGATCGGTGAAGATCTCTGGAGCAAAATTAGTCTAGAACATGTATTATTGAAGCAGCGTACTTACGCCATATTGGGAGATTCTCTCGACGCTTGACATGAACAAATATCGAGATCAAGATGACTTGATGATTTGACGAATCTTCGTTGAACGAAGGCCAGAGATACCTAGTAGTCGTCAATTTGCGGACTCATCGAGATGTGACTCCTATAAGCGTACGATTCTAAAATCTGCAAGTTCTCCAGCACCATCAGCGACCTGAACTGAAACTGTTCCTTCTCCAGTACATCCCATATTTCGCTTTTGATCTCATCGTTCTTGATCTTCTTGGTTTTAGATGTTTTTAGCCAATGCTTGTTTGCAACCTGCGTCCAATGGTCCAAACCATAACTATCAGTGGCATCCAGATGGCCGTCCTTAAAGGGATCAAGGCCAATATTAGGTGCAGAAGCCATGGTCAAGCTGTGCGAATTCTGGACCCTGGGTTTGATGCCATTGGGAGTCCTTTCATGAACTCGACCAATGCGCTGCCATACTTAAGGTAGGTACTTACGCGGAAAAGTAGCCCCGTACCGTGTTGACATTTCCCGCCAACGCTATCTGCTTTAGCATCCGCCGAGCCTCTTGAACCTTAAACACAAGCTCTAGTCCTCTGGAAGCAAACACACCAAGTGTGCGTCAACGTTGGGAGAAGAGGTCCAGCAAAGAGCACGACCTCCGAAATGTCGAGTCATGATGTTGCTTCCGTGAGATCATTTAGTTCAGCCTTTGGAAAACTCTTAACTTCAGCCCGTCACATCAAAAGCACGCATAGCATCGAGCCGGCTTTGACGATTGGCGACTTTCAAGGCCAGATAGAAGAGATTGGGAACCTTGACTATGGGTTATCGCATTCGAATTCGGCGCAGAAGGAACATAAAAAGCAGGCGCACTATGCTGCAATTGAGACTGCCTTTAGAAACATTTTCTACGACCTCCTAGTCAGTTCGCTGGACTCTCGTCTGTGTTTCTACTAATGCCGGAATAGGCTTCGACCACTATAGACGATCCCGCCTTCATTCAGATATGGAATCTGCTGGACATCATCTCGATCTTCTCCGACCACGGTACGCTTTGACTTGAGAGCGTTATATGTTGTGAAGCTAAGGAAAGCTTAGAACAGTGCGAGCCCGGGCTCATATTCTGGCTCATCGAAGAACTATTGGATAGTCAAACGATTGACGGTTGCAGAAAGGTGTTCGACTACCTAGAGTCTCGAAGAGAACGTATCACAGCAGTGAGATTCCCTACTTAAGCGGCGGTCTCATATGCCATGGTCCCTGACTGCTGTCACCTGCAGAAACACTTCAAACAGAAAAACCTGATCATCCTCCGCTCCTGCAATGAGCTACTCCGGCGATTATCCCGGGCCGAGGACACCGTGTTCTGCGGCCGTGTCTTCATCTTCTTGTTCCAAAGCTTTCCGCTTGGAGACAAAAGCTCGGTGAATCTCAGAGGAGAATATCATGTTGAGAATATTACCACCTTCGATGAACTTTCTGCAAAGCAGAAGAATTCCGTTCAGGACATGGAAGTTGACCATGAAGGTCCGGATGCGTCGACAGCAGACGTATCCAGGAGCCAAGCGTCCGTGCCTTCGAATCCATCCGCACCCTTGGATCCACCGAGCGCCTCATCCACCGACTTGGACCAGACAGCAAAGACAGCTAAGAACGTTACTTTTGATGCTGAAGAGGCTACTCAAGAACCTTTAGATATGGACACTCTATACCCAACGTTCTGGACCCTTCAACAGGACTTCTCGAACCCTACACGGCTGTTTGAGTCCGCCAGGTTTGATTTCTTCAAGAAGGGTTTGGAATCTACCATCGCCAAATTTAAAGACGTCCAGAGCGATATCGACACTAATAGCACAATCAATGCTCCCGAGGATCGCAGAGGAACAAAGAGAAAACGAGGGGAGCGTGGCGAAGACCTTGCAAGTAGTTTTAACCCAAAGTATCTGACTAGTAGAGATCTGTTCGAACTTGAGGTGCGTCAACTCCTTCGGTGCTTCTAATTGCTCTGGCTCATGAAACTGTAGGTCAGCGACTTGGCGTTCCGGCGACACATACTTGTACAGGCCTTGATCTTGATTGACTTCCTTCTATCCCTTACGCCTAAGGCGAAGGCTAAACTGGCTGACTTGACGAACAAGTCCGTACTCTACAGTTACACCCTCAGCGAAGAAGATGTAGGCGTCATTGCCCGTTCTCACCAAGGCACGCTAACCTCATCGCCAGGCAAAATGGGCAAATCACACCAAGTCGGTGATTGCTACGTATCTACAACAGGGTCCAGAGGGCAAATTCTACTATCGTATGGTCGACACGGTCCTATCACGAGATAAAAATTGGGTCCGTTGGAAAGCCGAAAACTGCCCACCAATCGAGCGGCCACCGATATCTGCTCAAGAGTCCTTGGATGCGAGAAACAGCGCGCAAAAAGCATCGGCCAACAAGAGGCTGCGGGCAACGCCACTGGGCTCACTAGATGTCAGCTTTTTGTCCGATGCAGATTATTCAAACAGTCTGCAAAGGTTGAAGGACCCAGACAGGCAAGCCCGCAAAAAGTGGAAATTCGAGGGCTCGGCTAACATCTTTCAGGTATAGGATTCCGCCTGCGGAATCTTTCCGGAGAGCAGTTGAGGAAGACGAATTTGACATTGAAATGGCAACGACCGAGGAGGACAAGCAGTTGTCGTCGAACGCAAGAGCCAGCAAGTTATGGCGCATACTACGCGTAGCTTCAAAAAGTAGACTGAATGTATTCGACAAGATTGACGACGGAAATAACCTACAGGCACTTTTCGAGCCGGCGGAAGAAACGGAAAATGTGCGGGACGAGAACACCAAGGACACTCCAGGTGCTAGGCTGGACGTGCCACTTGCGCCGTCTTTAGATCAGGCGTCCCAGAACCTGGCCACTCCGCCTGAACCTGGCGCGAGAATAGAAGTCGCTGAGTAGCGACGTCACATCCAGGGATACCAATAGACTAGAAGCAACGTTCTGTTCCACTCGGCGAGGTGGAAGCTGCAGTTCTGTCACAACGTCTCCAAAGGGTCCGCCACGGGGCCAACATGGCACAAGGCTACAAGTCTCCGATACGGATCATACCTCCTGCAGCATCTCGGGATTCTTTCGAGTCTGTATATGCTCTCTACCTGAAAGAGAAGGGATTTGACGTCCTTGCCGATGCGTGTGGCGCTTGGAGAGATAGGCTGCAGTTGATAGGGCCAATTTCGGTCATGAGGGGTCTATTTCGACGACATCAGCTTTCCCACTCCACCTTCTTCAGAAGCTCTTTGTACTCGAGATCCACAATCCCGACTGTGCACGGAGCCGCCGTTATTATAAAACATTTCATGATCCAACTCGGGCCGTGCTCGCAGAGATTTGGAATACCTTAGCTTGCGGGATCTGTATGCTTGCAGCCGGTCAAGCGGTAGGTGTCCGGCAACTGCCCAGGGCTTTAGACAACGCCAAACGAGAAACGTCCGGGAGAGTTTCCCGAGCGTGCGACTGTTTTCCTTCACAGCGATTGTCGTTTACTGGTTGTTAGTTGTACTGTGGGATGAAGCGTCAGTCGATGGAATGTGGGGGCTGATTCAAACACCCTGACGCAAGATATCTACTGTATCTATCGGAGTGAACCTTCGTCTGTAGCTTGCTCTTTCTGTTACTAGTATCAACTCGTCACTTGTAAGGTTTGGAAGTCCTCTATCCTTATGACGGCGACCCCGAATAGTCCAGGAATGGTAAACGCTTCCCAAAGCGCGAGATTGAGATTGGGATTGAATGTCAGATTCAAATTCAGATTACAGGATGCCCTTCAAGCCTCATCTCTGCAAAGAAGCTATCAGTTAAAGTAGTTATCAAACTACGTTTCAGTTCCTACCTTTGTTAACCCGGTATTGCTTGCCACCAAAGTCGGTTCCTTCGATTCAATACACGCCCCCTACGGAATACTCCGTAAACATAGTACCTAGGATTCATTTTATACCCTTACAGTTACAAGTCACCATGTATTGACTGGGTATTTCCATTGTACCTGAGGCATCGTCCTTCCATTTGCCTTTCGAGTTGAGTTTCTGTAGGTTGGTGATTAATATAGCGCCAGCAACAACGGTGCCTTGCCTTGCCTGGCCTTCCCCTGATCGGCCCAAGGGCGGGCGACGGGTAGGAACAAGTCGGCTATTTCATCTCATTTCGGTTTTGCTGTTGAGAAGAACCGTGGGGCCCCTTGCTAGGTAGTCGTACTCATACTACTTCATTACCACCAGCTTGGTTAGGACAACGAGCTACCCGTAGCTTTGAAGAAGAGACAGGGCGAGAGAACGAGAGGGGGAACGGGGGAGGCTTTCGGGAGTTGAACAGCAGCATAACCGTCCTTCATCATGGGTCAACCAATGCCATTGATCGAAAGACTTGAGGTGGACTGTCAGTACTCAAGAACATTAATAGGAGACCTCAACCTCTCGCCTGAGAAATTTTTCCGATTGGCTTAACGAGACGCTCACAAGGATGCTCGATGGCGGAGAGTTTCAACGTGGGCGAGCCCACACTAATGACAAACGGCCCCTCCCTGGATCCTTGGTGTCGATCATTAAATCTCCTGAGTGCGTGCATTGGGGGCGCGGGTGGTCTTCTCTTGCAGTGCACAAGGTTCCGAGCTGTCTCCGAGTTCGCAACCTACTGTACTGTACTCCGATGATATGTACGAGTACAGAGGAACAGTCCGAGCTATTGTTCATAGCAGCAATAATCAGACTAGATACGCTGGTGCCCGACCTAGAGCACTTTCCATTGGTCCAACTTCGAAGTGGCGGATGTTGCGGGACGTGCTTGCGATTACCTGGTAAGGTACCACCTCGAGGCATCAGCCTGCGCCATCGCGGGTGCATTCAACTAATGTCTTTGAGGGCAGGCCGGAGCGGCCCGCTCAGCCCTTTCGCGGCCGTCTTTCGGTCTCAACGTCGACTCTCGTATCGCACAGCATCGCGCAAAACTACTGCCGGGGATGGGAGAAATGACTAGCCCCGCATGCTAGCTGTCACTAAACGCCCCTGCATTGACGCCGACCAGGGCCGGACAACGAAATCAAGGTTTCAAATGAGGAGAAGGGATCATCTAGTTTGGGGGTACCATTGCAGCCGAGATTGGCTCTTCGCCATCCTGATACTCTGAGATTGTTGTAGTGAAGTCGGGGAGAGAAGCCCAGGTGCAGCCCAGGAAGAGCCGGTGAGGGTGGGATGAGGCGGTTGTCACTAATGCAAACTTGGGTCTTAGACTTGATCATGGGTTGACAGCCGACCAGGACATGACCAGATCCCCGCACCTTGTTGTGGCCATACATGGTTAACCTCCATCACTCGAAGAGGTGTAGGGAGCGACGACTGGCTGGTGTGTCGATCGCCGTTGTCATGGGTGGTGTAGCGGCGTTTCGGCAAGTCATATAGCTTCTTCGCCTACACCGCTTACGGCACTCTTCACTTCCATTCGCCCTTGATTGCCAGGGGATGGTCTGCGTCGACGTCTCATTCGTGGGATGATGGTCACTTTGCAGCGGATAGCCACAACTGCCTGTCTCAGATGGGAACGATGGAGGGGCGCGACATTATGTGTGCCTGCTCAACCGTTTACGAGCTACTTATCCCTTCGATGCTGCCTGCCTTCGAGGAAGATTCCAAGGCAACACAAGAGTATCAATTACGTTCAGCTCAAGGTTGGTCCGATCACCTCCCACAGTATCTGGCTCCAGTCAGCCCTGGTGGCGGCTCCTTCAGCAAGGGTCTGTACCGCTTATCTCTGTGATACGCTGATCCTGCGGATGACGGTCTAACCTTCCCTGTCCGTGTTCGTAGTGCCTTAATAAGGATAAGGCCGGTTTTAGATCTGTTGTGCTTCGGTGGATGTAACGAGCGAGCTCAGGCACCAGTTCCAATAGACTCGGGGATCGAGCTGCGCTTGTTCTTCCAGCGGCCGTGCTGTTGTGGCGCTCGAGCTTTGACGCAGAAGGTAGGCTCTCGTACATCACTCGAGTTACTTAGGTGCGATTTCAGAAAGCTCATTCATGAGGCTAACTAGAACTACAGCATCAGTTCAAAGACTCACAGCTGGAAACATAGGATCGTATAAGTCAAATTGGCCTTGTATTCGGTCACTGCCCGTCACACTTTGTACCGCAAAGATAGACACGGCGATGGCGCTTCTAGATATTGTTTCAATCACTCTATCATGGCCAAGGCTCTCGTTGTGAGCTTGAGCCTCGAGTTCAACCAACAGCAGCCGTCTTCCTTGGCGCAGAAGTTCGTTGTATAGCAGGCTTCTAATCTTCAGATCAACCAGAGAGCCAAGTTGCAAGCACACTTGAAAGCTACTAGCCCTTGTCTAATGTCACACTGCCGTTGTCAGGTGGAGAACGACCAGGAGGAGAACCCTTACTATAAGCAAGCTCGCCCCTACATCAACGATACATTGCACCGTCGTCGATTTCGGTTCCTCCGCAATGTCCGCTTTCCCCTTTTCTACGCCCCAGAACGACTGGCAAAATCAGCCCGAGTATCAGACCCCTTTGTTCTACCATGGTCATCACGAAGGCAGCGCCATAGCCACGATCACCGATAGCGAGCAGACGTCTGGCTTGAGAAGTCCGCCGTTGCTTACATCTTCCCAGAGCTACCATTACCGTTCTGGTCCTCCGGGAGCCGTGTCAAGTAATTACGCAACCCCTATCCATCTACTAGCTGAACCGGTCAGTACGGAGCGTGAGCCGCTCATCTCTCAGCTTGGACTGGACTCGCTCTACTCGTATCAACCTCCCGTGACTGGATGTGGGGTGCCAGGATCAGGAACCGGTATACCTACGTTTCCTTGTGATCCGTCAGGAGTCGAGGATGACTCGCCGAGTGATGGCGAGATGGAGAATGCGCAGACTCAAGGCGAGCTTGAGAGCACAGCGGATGATGCACCGTCTCAAACCACCGCGGAAGGCCGTGTCGATAAGCGGAAGACGAACCGATTCCGGTAAGGCTGTTGAAGTCCGCGCGATGCTCACAATTGAATCTAACCATTGAAAGGCTGACACACAGCCAAACACGTTACCTCATGAGCGAGTTCGCGCGTCAAGCCCATCCGGATGTGGCGCAACGTGAAAGGCTTTCGAGGGAGATTCCGGGGTTGAGCTCTCGTCAAGTGCAAGTTTGGTTTCAGAACAGGTATAACCTCCTATCAACTTTACATCTTTCAACGTGCAGAACTTACTGGATTTAGGCGCGCGAAGCTCAAACGTCTGACCAGTGATGACCGAGACCGGACCACCAAATCAAGAGCACTTCCGGAAGACTTTGACATGACCCAAGCACTTCACCCTTTCTCCGCTGGAAGCCAGACCACCGGCAGTCCGAGCGGCCCTCTGTCGAGCACATCACCGTTCAGTGATCAGGAAATGATGGAGCCATCTGTACTCCGCGCTCTCAGTCTTCAGAGCACAGATGAGAACATCATATCGCCTGTCAGTATGAGCTCGGCCTTTGGTGATTTCTTCTCTCCCGCGGGATCTTGCTCGACATCAGACGAGCTATCGCCGATATCAACAACGAGCGACAGATCGCATTTCAGTGCGTTTCCCAACTCGGAGAACACCAGTCCGGAGACCATGACACAGTTCGGTCGATCCAGAAGCTTCAGCACTGCCTATCCCAATCGTACCGCTACAGTACCACTACCACTGCATGAAGTGCACACCCGACCACGAGAGACTCTAGCGCCATCAATTCGATCAGGCTCGGTATACACGACGAACCCGCAGGGTTATAGTGGATTTCCGCCGACATCTCTCAAGAGTCCGTCGGGATCCTTCAGGGGATATCAGCCGGGAAATGGAAGGGAGAGCGGTAGAACACCTTTCAGCGGAGGACAGCAGCATAGTAGGTAACTCGTTCCCGTCGCCGAGCATTGTATTCACAGACAACTAGATATCAACCAAGGCTTTCTAGCGCCATCCTCGCTCCGAGTCGATCCTAGTACAATGGCGTCGAATCCCGTACCTCAACATCCATTCGCATCGCTACAAGGAGCTCGGCAAACCCTACCATCTCCGCAAGCACCATACCTCTCACAACCTGGCCAGCCATACTGGGGCCCTCCTGATCTTTACTCACCACATCCTCCATCTTCCCACCCGTTGGCGTCAAGCAATACCCTTCCTGGACCCTTCTACATCCCGCAGGAGCCGTTGGAACAAGCCTGGCTACCCGGCACAGAGCCCAACTCCGCTCCAACCATGCTCTCTCTCGACCCCGCGCGGCGCTGGCTGCACTACCAGGACAACACCGACATCGTCTACACCGGCCCTGCCGATGCGCATGGTCTTCCTGATGTCTGAAATACGCCATTGCTCCCGCATACCGTGGACGGCAGTGCGCCGTAGTCGCCGTGCACAGTAATGTAGGAGTTTGGGGAGCAATCCTAGCGTCTGTTATTCCACTGCCACATCAGGGCGTGTGGGAGTGGGAGCAATACGCGTTCTCACACGCTGCCGTTCATGAGGCACGATGAGGCTAGAGATTTCACGGATTCTTTTACTTACTTGTTATCTTACCTACCCGTGTACGACTAGAGGCGCTTTTGGAGCGTGGATTATTCGTGCATTGTCGCTTTTGTTTCTCGGCGTGGTATGTAACGTCACGATATACCGCACTGGCCAATCGTCTACGCTTCTTTGGCTGGGACTACTACCATATAGTGATCTCGAAGGGTCAGGGTGAGGGCTGAACTTTCTTGGATTTATGAGACCAGGGGGCCTACCGGGCACGAGGAGCTGTATGGTAGTAGTTACAAGGACCTGCTGATGACGGGTATCTGACGATTATGGAACCTTATAGAATTCACATACGTTCGGTACAGTAGTAGTTCGCTGGTAGATCTATCATGGTATGATGGTCTGGATCAATTCTCCGACATACAAGGCAAGACATTTGTATCGTTCACAGCGTTCGTCTTGAACACTACGCCAGTGGCAAGGCAATGTGCACTGAAAACCCTTCGTGACAGTGATGCCGGAACCCTGAGTATATAGCCAATCTTGTCCTCCCTGTCGTCCTCACCTCCACACCTCACTTCTCCTCTCCCCATCCGTGTCCTTCGACCCATGAGCTCGCAACCACGCTTCTCCTCACCTCTCGCCCGTGACGTTACCCGTTGCCCATTCCGTGTCCTATCCCTCGGAAACAACTCCTCCACATGCCGGTCCTTCGTGTCTGCAGGAGACGGTCTGTGAGTGACAGTGACGGAGAGTTTCGAGATACTGTCTTGCGGACGGTAGGTGCGTTCCGGAGGTCGAGACGGCATCGACGTCATAGCGAAGGTTGAAATTGGGACGTTGCGTGGGCTGAAAGTTGGGGTCGGGTGGAGATTGGTTGGTTAGGGGGTTGCGTTAAGGGATTGATACTGATATCCCTCTGGTGCTTGTATTTTCAATAAAGAGAACACAGAAGATATCCAGCCAAGTACCCTACCCTCCAGACATTCACGCCACAGAGGAACAGCACAGTCAGAGCAGAAAGCCACCCTTCCTGCACGCGTCCGCCACATTCCACCGCCCCATCCAATCAACATCCACCCGTCCCACCCCGGCTGCCGGACCGAGATCGATCGCCGATCGCGCCCAGCGCAACTACCCGGGCTCATCGCCCATCCACCGATCAGGCAACAATAGGAATAAACACCCCTTGTCCTAAAGAGTCGAGAATGTTTGCGACATGGGTATATTCTGAACACTTTGGCTAAAGGACTTTTTTATTAGGGCGCGAAGATGGTGCGTTGTAGAGCGGAATTTTCAAGAGCAGCAAGCATGATGCTGGCGTTTGTTTGCGTCAAACATCGTTGCGCGCCCCGTGCTCTGACGCTGATGGGCTAGGTTGGGAGCTGGATGGAACAGGTGATGGTTGTGGTGATTGCTGGTCCGGGGACAAACTCGGGGTATTTAAGGACTGGCCGACGCAGCACTTTGAGAGTGTGAGTCTATGGGCTTGTTGACTTCGTACAGTGCAGTGCAACACCATCCTTCTCTGCTGTACCATATAGAGTCGCTTGACTGTCGAAACGCTCAGAATCTGACCGGACTGATGGCCAAGAAGCGCTACTGCTGGATCTGGCCCAACGACGGGAAACGCCAAGGCACGCTCGGGTGCGTCAAGGACGTCGTGACGGGAAAAGGGCCGGACATGCACATCGGCCTACTGGACCGAACATGGCATCTTTCTCGCTCGCGATGGTCTCGGTGGCCGGAATACGACCGGGAGAGATTCTGGAACGACGATGCTTTGCCTCCTGCAAGCCATGCCGACAGGAAGAACAAGAGGTATGATTTCCGGAAGAGGAAGTACGAGGACCGAGCGTCGGCGTTTTTCAACGATGTGAGGTGGAGCGACGTCAGGTGGTGTGCGGACCGCAAAGAGCCGTGTCCGTTGGAGTTTCGCGATGCGGCGGGCAGGTGGTATTGGACGCACCCGCCATATTCAACGTATCCGCCACGGCGATTCACAGATCGGTACTGTGTCTATTGAAACGGAGTGACTTCGTACGCTCTAAGCGCATGTTTCGTGGAGAGCATCCCATATCTGTCCACCATCCGAGCTTGAGTTGTTGCTCTTTTTCATTCGAATCACGGGCAACTGAGGTTTTCCATCCAGAAGTTTCCCGCATGCGGCGCAGGGTCTAGATTTGATGTCGCTGTAAGCGGCCAACATCTCCTACTTGAAGTTAGCAAGGATACGATAGACAATTGTTGGGAACAAACCAAGAGGAACCGAAGGTCATTAGGTCGTGGGCGTGTTGAGAGGCAGCGAAGAATTGCTGAGTGCAAATGTGAAGATGCGCTGCACGATATCCGGAAGGTTGTCTGTTCATTGAGGTCGAGGTCGAGTTTGATCGTGAACTTCATCCGGGCCGGTGGTGAAAGACCGACCTTGACTGGTTAGCCATTATAGACTTGATCTGCACGACAGGTACAATATACTTTGATGATCTTCGCCTTGCCGTCCATATCTGCAGTGATTGTCGGATGTTCATGCCTGAATGCCTCCAGAATCTCTCCTGGATCCTTTTCTTCCCTATCCGCACCCGACTCGTCTGGGATTGAGTGATCCATTGCCTCCTCGTGATCTTTCCCAACCAACACTGCGCGGTCATTGTGCAACCAGCCCTCATGCTGCGTGATCCTCCACGGCATCATTGCCTCCGAGCTTTCCATCTTCCTCGTTCTCGCCTTCTCCAGGAGAGCCTTACTCTCTGGATCCTCCATCAAATCCGTAAACACCCTTATATTCTTCGCGGCAGTCGTAGCGGCATATGAGAATGTAGTGTAAAGGCTTTCCGGTAAGTTGTGAGGTTCGAGCATCGGTTCGATCAAGCTCGGAATCGTGTTGCGGAGTCTACGGAGCTACAGATGAGTGAGTGTCAGCCAGTTTACAACGACAGCGCTGTCAGAGGGCATAAGAGGTGTATCTTTACCTGGATGTGCATTTCTTGAAGGCGGGCAAGTGCGGAGTTAAAGTGCGCTTCATTCCATTCGATAGCCGTTGGCTGCTGAACCGTGGTCGCCATTGTCGATGTAAGGTCTTTTGATGGATGATTGACAGATTCCAGATAGCTGTAGTTCACTTAAAGTCGGAGTTATCCGAATTACAACGGACTGCTAGGGTGGCCTATGTACCTCACCGTAGTCCACCTTGGGAGTCACATACGTAGAAGTCATAGAAGCACCTGCAAAGACGTTTGAGACGTTCCTACTTGAGCTAGAGGCAAAAGTCGTGAATGTCAAGCATAGAGAAATCTATGCAGTTAATCCTAAACCGAACCCCTGCGCTGGTTCGTAAGCAATGTTATCGTACAGGGCCCTATCGCCTACGCTTCAAGTCACTTGATAGCCTTTGAGCAGCTGCATAAGGAGATCCTGGACACTTGCAAGGCATACAAATGTCAGCGGAAATTCCTCCCACGCGGCCTCGGTACCATGCCGTCGCTGTATAGCCCACGGTCATCTCTGCCTCGTCCATAATCCCTTGCGCGTCCGTCATCTCTCCTGTAATCGCCTCTCGTATCTCGCTCATCGTCCATGGCTACATCCATCCGGTCCTCCGTAGAATTGAAGCCATACCTTCCGTCTTGCAACTCCGGCTCAGCGCGCCTTCGACTCCGATCGGTCGTCTCTCTCTGCCCATCATTGGTTGACTTCGCGCGGAAAAGATCTGGCGTCACAGGTTTCGGTTCTGTAGGGGTACTTTGGAGACGGGGCGCTACAGGTGTTGGCGGACCTTGTTTCATGTAGATGTGAAGTACTCTGCCGTCGGCCTGACCAGTGTATTAGTTCCTCTCTAGCCATGTAGGGACAATGAGTCTTTACGTACCTTCTCATTATTGAAAGTCGCTATCACGTTCTCAGCTCCACTTTTGTCGGTGAAGACCATCTCGGCGATTACAGTGGGTGCTGTGGTTATTACCCTACAGCTTGTCATCTCTCCTCCAATTGGCGTCATGGCGGATTCGATGTCTGCAGCTGTAGTCCCTGGCGCAAAATTGCTTCCCACCACAACATAAGGTCCGGCTAGCCCACGGATGCTTATCCCGGTTCCTGCTGGACGTACTCTCACTTGGCTGTTCGTGCCATTCGAAGCTGAATCGGTCTGTAGAGCCGCGTAGAGGCGGTTGTCTCTCGTTATACGAGCAGTTGAGTTGGTTCGTGGTAGTTGTGAGACGCGGGAAGCAGGTGGAGTGTTCAAGTGGTGGAGGTCGTGGTCCCAAGTGCCATTGATATTGGGCTTGGGCTTGAATGCTGAAGCAGATCGCTAGATATAGGAGTCGGATAGTTAGCATGAACTCCGACGTGGCATGTTGATCATACGATGCACAAGGCCAGCTTCTCTTCAAGGGACTGCACCTTTGCAACGCCAATTCTGCTTGCTAGACTTGGTCCTGACGGTGTCTTGCGATTCCCTAGGCCAGATCCCGGCGCGCTTGTTCTCCTTCCTTTGCCGAAGATCTCGTTTGCTAAGGCTTCGTTCTTCCTCCGTTGGCGATCTATGGAATTCATGGATCAGTAGGATAGGTAGCAAAGGTGATTGGCGGGTTTTACCAGTTTTGATAATTTGGTCGAATGACACCGCCTCTTTAGGAGCCGTCATGGTGGTTTGTTTGTCAATCACCCGTCGGCAGTAGGTCTGGTCCAGTGCCTGAGAGTATTCAATGGAAGAAATCACGGCGCCGACACGATTGGGTGGTAGTTTGTCGCTGTTATTCCCCGAACTTGTGCTGGAAGACGCTCCAAGCAATAATGTCAGCAACAAACTAAGGAAAATTAGCGCGTATTATGTAATACACCCACTTTAGAACCACGTCTTGGCTTTGGTGTTCAATATCAATGTTTACCTTACTCTCTACTTTTTCAAGTCCCACCATTTGTTCTCCGCTTACAGGAACTATCAAGCTGTCCGAGATGACAGTTCACCCATGTTTACGTCATCTGCTATCTCCAGATTTTCGTTCTTAGTAAAGTCTCCAACGCCGGAATCGAGCTTGACCCGACAAGCAGTCTTATCATTCGACATCGAAGATGTCTATCCTCCTAAACCGTGCTCTATCTACTACAGGATTCCTAAATTAGTGCACAAACGAGCACACTGCCCTCCGTCTTGTCTAAGCTGACAAGCAGCTGCTCAGCGCACATTTGTTCCTAGACGAGGCGTCAAAGAAGTGGATCCGACTCCAGCCAGTTGTAGCTCGTACGAGCACGGGCTCATGAGACAGACTCTAGGACATTATTCTCATCAACTCAGTGACTCGACATGATAACACCACGGCCTTTGACAGGCGTCAAAGCTATGGGAACTGGAACTCATACGAAAGAGAAAAAGCACGCTTCCTGACTCCATTAAGAGGGACAGCTCTCTGGAGATGTAGGATGCGGCACAATCACAACGGCTCCAAAAAGTTGCTCTTTCAGACCACGCTTGATCGCGTCACGAAGAATGGTCCGGGCCTACGCTGGAGGGATGTGGGACGCCAGGTACTGGCTATAGAGAGTTTTGAGAGGGATGGAGATGGGTTGTAACGCTCTATCGTGTCCTTCGACAAGAAACTGGAGACGGCCGTCCAGAATAATTTTGTCCCATGTCGGTGTCTTGATACCTGGGGGCCGAATCGCAGTGTCTAATGTATAACGGCAACAGCATGAAGGAGAAGGGTAGGTCAACACTTCAATCATGCAGGCCCAGTTGGCGGGACGGTACCATCCATGATTCGAATCCTTAGTGCAGCGCCGACTTCGTCTTGGAGAGGAAGCAAATCTCGGAGTGCATTATGGTAACGGTGGAGGCTTCGACAGGCCTATGTTCCATGACTCTCTCTTGTTTCAATCTACCTAGGTATAAATTTGATGCCCTTCTCCTGAGCGAGATGGGAATCTCAAAGTTAAACTCCACGAGCAGTCGACTGTTGTGAACCCAATGCTCCATAGTGCGGTCATTGGGGGTTGTTGTAGCACTTGCATTCTTATACGAAGGCCCTGACCCGCCCCATCCACCCCTCCTACAGGCGAGAACACCGAGAAGCCCTACCGAATACGATGTGACATTCCCGAATATCGAACTGGTAGACGCCACTCCCACCACAGGCTGGATTTGCCTCGAAGTAAAAACCTAGACCCCACACCCGTCGTCGAGCACGATCGAATAATCATATGAAGTAAGGTCAAAGTAATGACAGGACCGCGCATCCCGCATCAATGCAGCAGCACCCACGAAGCGAGAATACGAGAACGAGGTCGAAGCGGCATCAACCGCGCAGGTACGAAGACGGCCCCCAAGGCCATTCGACGCCTAATCATCCCCAAAGTCAAATTCGGAACCGTACCTAAACTTCCGACGTTGCTGCAGAAAGCACGCTCCACGTTTCAGCGCGACTGACTCTTGTCGTTCGTTTACCTACCGTAGGCATGTAGATGGCTATCTTAAGGTTCCTATGCAGGTACCGTAGGGATGCCGGCCTCGCTCGATTGTTTTGCCTGTTTGCGGAGGAGATCTGCGGTCGTGTTGAGGTCGGGATGCATGTTGGGGCGGGAGGGAAATTGCTCGCTCGGTAATGGAAACGGGTGTGGAGGGGAGGGGAGGGGTCGGTTGGTCGGCCGGCCTGATGATGTGCGTTATGGTAGTGTGCTGTAGGCTTTGAGGTTGGGTTTTTCTTGGGTGCGTTGGGGGCGGAGAAAGAGGAGGGCTTGAGGGCGGTGGTGGGGAAGGGGAAGGGAAGGGGAAAGGGAAGGGGATATAACATCCGCAACGCCCGCGTGTGAAAAGGTCAAGAGCTTCAACATCTACTTGACAAAGTACGAATTCTGTAATCCGAAGCCCCCCGAAGACAGCGCCACCATGAAGACCACCTCAATCCTCACCCTCCTAACCCTCACGACCCTCAGCCTCACCGCCGCCCTCCCCCCAGCCCTCTCCGAACGCGATGCCTCCCCCTCCCCTCTGATCCCAGTGGACCCCACCATCCCACCGACCCCGTCCTGCTGGGCCTCCCTCAGCTGCACCTTCCAGGAAATCGAGAACAGCAGCATGACGGCCCGGCTCGAGTACGTGCGCTACATGCAATCGGCGCACTTCGGCCCGCTCAAGGCGACCAACAAGTTCCGCGCCATCGAGGGCGTCATCGAATTCTTCATCGCCAAGCGCATCGGCACCCCGGGCACGTGGGTCTCGTACGTCGACGCGGGCATCGTCGAGGCCATTCAGCGCGGTGGCGCCATCGCGTTGGGATTGTCGGCTGAGACGGGTGGGAATCCGGGGGCGTCGATGTGGGCGGATTATTTGCGGCGGTTGAGGGATGGCGGGCTGCAGAGTCGGGATGTAGGTTGACCGTTCCCTGCCTCGTCGCTGGTGGACGTTTCGAGTGCTGATAGCGAATGTACCTTCCTAGGATCACGATCCCGTCTGGTCGAGAGCGGAGCAGTCAGCGACCGAGTACGGCAAGACCAAAGCGGAGACGACTCCCGGTGTCGGTGCGGCGACGACACATGAGAAGCGGTGGTTTCAGTTCACGCAGCTCTTCCGCGCCATCATGCGCAACCGGACGGCGATCGTCTGGACCATTCGCGTGTAAGTTGCCCTTTCTTCAACAACACTCCTGGACGCGCACAAGGTCACTGAGGCTGACTTGTGGTTTGTCGATGAAGTACTTTCTGGCTCGTCAATCCGGCACTGGCGGCTGGTGCAGAGGCCTTCATCAACTGGCTCACGGACGTGACCGACGACAAACCGGCCCTGCTGGGCGGACAGGTTGCGTGGACGCTCTCGGAGTTGGATGTCCCGATTGGGCACGACTTGTTGAAGGACACGAAGTTGCTGCTCGCCTTGCTGCCAAAGCTTTTTGAGCTGTACCAGAACCATAAATGAGCTGGATGTCAGGATCGGAACAGGTTGTGGTCCGTCAGGACTGGTTGAAGGGTCGGTATTGATTGGGAAACACAACTTTGTGTTCTGGTTGCACCCAGACCATGGCCCTAAGTGGTGATGATTGGTTTTCATTAATGATGTAACATTGCTGAATATCTCAAATAATGAAGGACATTTCATCGATCGTATTTCATATTGCCTTGTTCACTGGTACACAGGGCCTGGACCACTCTTTGCTCTGACTCGTATAGGTAGGGATCTCTCTCATGGGTAAGATCGAGCCGAGACGAAACATTGTGGCGTGCCGTGCGACGAAGGAGGCAACAAACCAGCGGGTCGGGAAGACGGATCATATCATTTTTCAAAACGGAATGCCCTGAGTATGATTATCGTTATCTGGTAGTGGTGTGAATCCTCTTCTCGGTCTGTATAAGGGAACCGTTTTCGAAGCATGAGTAAAATAGGTTCGCCGTTGGGCCTGTTGAGGCGCGGGGTTAACTAAGGTGGTTCCGGTTAGGAGGTTGGAGGTTGCAGCCATGGTAGAAGTACTGTGCCTATAGATACCGTATCAATATTCAATCTCAGGTAGCCGTCAAAGTGCTCCTCTCACGATGCTAGACTGACGGAATATTAATGCTTCGCTGAGGCGATCGAAGGGTACGGACCGAAGTTTCGTTATCTCCGACTCTGAGCGTCTCAGGCAGACTCACATCGAAACGTGCCGTTTGTGGCTCGAGAGGCTGTGCGCGAAGAAAGTGTGGCTGGCTACTAACTTCAGGGCGTTGATCCTATGGGCTTCCTCCATACAGTGACTCACGGTCAGTTGTCTTCGTTTCTGCTGGTGACCCGGAACAAAGGACGGCGAATCAGTGAGAGCAGCAGCCCGATCGCAGCGCGCTGTATCTGTATTTGGCATTATCTACAGTCAATTGCTGCCCATTCATGGCGCTGCCACGAACGTCATTTCTGCCGCATGCCGGTACGTGCAGCTTCAGCTTCTTCGTATTTCCCTAGTGGGGTTGTACGGATGGAGTACTTCGTACTTCGTATGTGCGCTGTGGACGGGACTACCTGAGGTATATTTAGGGCTTCTGTTCCTTTCGTCCCAGGTTGTTGTCATAGATCTGGGAAGTCCACAAGGACTTGATGTTTGTGGACCTGGTGTTGTTCAAGTTCGCATCATCGTTCAACGGCCACATCGACATGAGGTGTTCGTTTGACTCCCCAGTCGCTGGTTTATATACCATTATCATGTCTCTGGATAGCGTAGCTACGTCGTCATGATGGTTGCTTGATGTTTGATGGATTGCGAGTCGACGAATACGGCCGAGACTGCAGGACGTTAAATAGCTAGAAAGAGTCGGCTGCCTTTGATGTCCAATTGTTATGCATCGTCAATGTTTATGGACGAAGTTTTCCATTCCCTGGAGCCGTGTATATATTTACTTTTCCCGGCACCAAAACAAGTTCCTAAGCACGGGTCTGGGAGGTCGCTGATGAGCATCTCCGCAAAAGGGCACCGGGGGATGAGTACAGTTCGTGACTCTTTCTTTGTATATCATTTCAACCGTATGAGAAGTGTCGAACGAGTAGCAATCAATCATATTAATTATTAATTATTTCTTCGGACTCTTGCCAAATCTCACTCCGAGATAAATGAGAGCAAGTCGGTTCAGGATGGCGCTAAGCCTCAATCTCGCTTAGTCCTGTAAGCTACGAAACTTTTGCCTCGTCCCCTTCTTTCTGAGGCTGGTCTCTTTTCACACACGATCTTCTCTACCTTACTCTACACCATGAGGATTTCCCAGTAAACCCTCACATCACGATTTACTTCTCCAGCGGGTCCTCTTCCACGCTGAAGTAGGACGATCGCGCTTCCAAAGGAAAAAGGAAAAAGGAAAAAGGAAAAAACCAAAGTATCCTTCGGCGGAAAGACACGGTCGATCTTGCCTCACGTTTGTTGAGAGAAATCCACTCCTTCGACCCAGAGCGGCTCTTGCCAGGTCTTCCTTCCTCATTCACAAGCCTTCTTGTTTGTTGATTCACTACTGCGACAACTTCACTAGAAGCCAATCGCACAAACATCTCCACTCCGTCCTCTCTACCATTCTGCTTTCAACTTCACTTCGGATTTGACATTCGGAAGACTTTCGAAAAGTGCGACTCTCGACCCGTACACGAAAAACTTCTAATCGATTACCCACTTTCAACCTGTCCAAAGTTCTTCCAACAACCGATTTAATGACAAGCATTTCTCAACAACCAGTCCTTCCACCCCAGGCTCCAACCAACGTCACGCAGACTGTCAACCAAGCGCACTCCCCATCGGCTTCGATAAGCGGGACGGCGTCGCCTTTAGGTCCTGCGCCGGTCCCTGCCACTGCCCCTTCGTACGCCAACGCGACCAAAAAGCCATTTCAGCCCCCGACTGCATCGGGCATCACGACACCACCCGTGGCAGTAGGAGCGCAGCATGGCAGGTCCGATTCTTTCCCGCCAATGAACGGCAAGCCCGCGATTCCACCTCCAGCAGTGCCAACCGTTGGAGCTGCTCCGGCAATCACCAATGGCAACGAGGCCTTGACAAGTAGTGATCACAGCCGAAAGCCATCAGTCACCATAAGTGCGGCTGGTGCGACTGGTCACATGCCAAACGGTGGCCCCGTTATGGGGAAGCCGAATGGAGGCAACCCGATCCAATTTGGCTCGATGAACGCGGGAGGATCTCCAGCGGTAACACATAGCGTTCCACAGTCGGCACAAAACATGTCGTCCTCTCTGGCAGTAGCCGCACCGACGAACCCACGAATTACATCTCCACAAAATTCACCTTCGCCTATTCCCCAGCCGGCTTCGAGCGGTGGACGGCCGCCGTCCAGTCTTCACGGGCAAGGTAATGGCTTGAGCTTCGGGGGTTTTGGAGGAGACGAAGGCAACGTAAGTTTCCGTCAACAGTCACTCAGACCCCGTGAATCCGAATTCTGATGTGAATTAGCGACATATGCGACCGACCATGACACAAGGTCCGCTCGCTCCTGGCCAACAGCCAGGTCATTTGCGGCGTGAATCCTCACATTCAGCACACAGCGACTTGAGTGGTTCTGGCATGGGTCCCGCGATGAATCGAGGAGGATATCCTCCACAATCAGGCCGTGGACGAGGCTACCTACAGTCTTATCCACATCAAATGGGCTACCCTCCAGGTCCACCTTTTCGAGCTGTACCAAATCAACCCCGAGGCGGCCCCAATATGTCCGCTCAATATCAAGGCCAAGGACGACCTTTGGCACCTTTTCCAAACTCGCCTCACCAGAGCGCTCGGAGCCCAGCTCTCCCGAATGCACACCCGGTGACGCCGCAGATGGGCTCGGTTCCCATGGCAAACCAGCATATGCCACCACAGCACTATGGCGGATACCCTCAGCACATGGGGCCTCCTCAAGTAAAGCCAACTTCTTCTTCATCTTTCCAACCTCCGTTTCTTAGTCAAGATGCCAGGGTTGCCGACCTTCAACTACACGCTTTCCATACTCTGCCCAGTCCAAATCTGTCACCAGACTCTGGTTATTTTGAGCAGTTTCTAATGATGAGACACCAGAACCAGTACGGTATGCCACCGGCTTATGACCCGAACTATGGCTACTATGCGCCCCAATATGGCATCCCCCCGCAGATGCAATACATGCCTCCCAGCTCACCTCGTCCACCCTACCACATGCCGCAGGGGCCCCAACAACCCTACATGCAAGCGCCGTATGGGAGTCAACAGCAATCCCAGCCGATGTCGCGGAATGCCTCTGCAATGTCTGTGTCCGACCGACCAAGCTCAAGCATGGGCCAGCCGCCGACTCCGATCACGACTCCCGCAATCAGTCATACACATGTTCCAAACCGTGGTACAAATACCCCCGCCCCGAAATCTAACCAGTTCCAGATTCCTCAACGCAAGAGCATCGGAATCGTCATCAAAGATCCAACCACTGGTGCCGTGGTCAAAGGATTCGACAAGCCACCCGCGTCTCCTGCACCCGCTTCGCACTCACCGGTCATCGTCTCTTCCTCACCGACCCCCCCCCTCCGTTCGTCAAGTCACACTGACGTTCACCACAACCGCACGGAGAGCAAGAACGTCAAGGGAGACGAGGAAAAGAAGAACGAGATGAGGGACGCTGTGGCGAAGAAGATTGAGGCCGATAAGGCGGAGGAGAAACGGCAGAAGGAGGAAGAAGAGCAAAAGGCCGCCAAGGAGAAGCTGGAGGCCGAGCAGAAGGTCTTCCAGGAGAAAGAAGAAGCTGAGGCGAAGGAGCGCGAATCCGCAAAGGCCCAGATCGAGGCGGAAGAAAAGGAGAAGAAGGCTGAGGCGAAGGCCAAGGCGGAGGCCGAGGAAGCGGAGAAAGCGGCGGCAAGCGCGAAGGAGGCCATCGACAAGGCCCAGAAGGAGCAAGAAGAGGAGGAGGAGTTCGCACGCATCGAGGCAGAGATGACTCGTCAGGAAGCTGAGGCCGAAGAGCGCTATCAGAAGAAGAAGCAAGCCGAGAAGGAGGAGAAAGCGAGAAAGGAGGCTGAAGCTGCTGCCCGAGCAGAGGAAGACATGAAGCGAGCCGAGCGTGAAGCCGAGGAGGCCGAAGAGCTTCGTATCAGGAGGCTGGCCGAGTCTGAGGGTGAGGAAGCGAAGCAGGAAAGGGAAAATATGTTCGCTGCCCTTAAGAACAAGGACGCGCCATCAACACCGCCGAGTGATACGCCTGTCGCCACCAAAACTCCTGCGGACAGCGGTACTGCTACACCCGTCTCAGATGCTTCGATGCCGCCACCACCTCGGTCAGTTAGCGGTGGTAAGCGCGAGAAGCCCGCCCCGCTCAAAATCTCCACGTCGAAACCTGTCGAGCCTGCTCAACCAAGCGCAGCTCTTCAGTCTCTCCGGTCGGCGCGGTTTATCACTTCGGTAAAGGATGTCCAGTACCCTCCATCTATCGCCTCTCCCAACCCGGCCTTGAACAAGAACGCTCCAATGGGCAAGTTCAAGTACAATACCGGCTTTCTGGTCCAGTTCCAACAAGTCTTTATCGAAAAACCGTCAGAGGACTGGTCGAATAAGGTAAAGGATACTGTCGGGGATATGACGGATTCTGCGCGTCCCCCATCGGCTCGCACACCCTCGGTGATGGGACCGAAGAATCCCTCAAATCGTCCTGCTCTGCCGTCAAACTTCTCGATGGGCACCTTTGGTCAGGTTGGGGGCAAGACACTTCCTCCCGGAACAACGTCGGAGCAACGCTTTGCAAAGTCAACACCGGGTATGGGAGCCCCACCAAAGACGACGATGCACAATCCGCTCGCGTACAACTTTGGCGGTCGGAGTGGCTTCCCGATGGGAGGTTCGAACCCTATGAGTCGTACCAACTCATCAACGGGACTACCGCAGCAACCAGCATCGCCACGTGAGCCAAGCGGTCGGGGCCGTGGTGGCAGCAAGCGAGGAGGTAGGCAGCCTACGAGACACGAAGAACAACAAGCGGCGAAGGCTATGCCAATAACTGCTGGTTCGGATATCAAGCCATTGCTACCATCAAGCACTGGCTGGAAACCGCGTTCTGTGGGAACCGGTGCCACCGGAACTGTCGGCCCGGCTCCTGGTGGAGATGGACACATGCCGCCAGACATGGTGCAGCGCAAGGTCAAGTCCAGTCTCAACAAGATGACTCCCGAGAAGTTCGACAAGATCGCCGACCAGATCCTGGAAATTGCCGCGCAGTCCAAGAACGAAACCGATGGACGCACTCTACGACAGGTCATTCAGCTTACTTTCGAGAAAGCTACCGACGAAGCCCATTGGGCTTCTATGTATGCAAAGTTCTGCAACCGCATGCTAGAGAGCATGAACCCCGAGATTAAGGACGAGAACATCAAAGACAAGAATGGTCAAGTTGTGACTGGTGGTAATCTTTTCCGGAAGTACCTGCTTAACCGGTGTCAAGAAGAGTTTGAGCAAGGGTGGAAGACGAATCTTCCAGACAAGCCAGAGGGTGAGACCGAAGAAGCAGTCATGCTCTCGGATGAGTACTATATCGCTGCGGCCGCCAAGCGACGCGGTCTTGGTTTGGTCAAGTTCATTGGTGAGCTGTACAAGCTGGGCATGCTTTCAGAACGTATCATGCACGAGTGTGTCAAGAAGCTCGTGGACTTTGAAGGTATCCCTGATGAGGCAGAGGTTGAATCTCTTACAAGCTTGTTGAAAACGATCGGGCGAAGCTTGGACAGCACTGACCGAGGACGACCAATGATGGATGTCTACTTCACCCGCATATCGGCGATGCTTGAAACCCCTGGCCTGCCAAGCAGGTTGAGGTTCATGCTAATGGTAAGAACAACCTGTGTATATTAGTTTGTATACTTTGGCTAATAATCCGGTAGGATATCGTTGACCTGCGGAGGAAGGCTTGGGCCTCGAAAGAAGACACCAAGGGCCCAAAGACTATGCAAGAAATCCGGGAAGAAGTATGTGTTATACCCACAATAATTAGCTCGAGCTGAGACTAATCACGAACAGGCTGCCGCAGCGCAACACGAAAAGGAGATGGAGCGCTCAAGACAAGACTCTCGACGAGGACAAGGAGGCGGAGGCGGAGGTGGTCGCATGGCAATGGGTCGTGGCGACGCCCGTTCTTTCTCCGGCGGAGGTCAATATGGCATGATGCCGCCTCCAGATTACCAGAGGAACATGGTGGGCATGGATGACCTACGACGACTTAGCAGCAGAAACACCAGACAGGCGAGCCAAGGCCCTGTATCTTTCGGTCCCACATCGCTGTTCAACTCAAGGAGCAACTCGGGCCGAAGAACATTAGGTCCTGGTGGCATTGGAAAGGGTGGCGAAGAAAGTGGGCAGTCAAGCAGAACTGCTACGCCACCGGCAGGGAAAGATAAGAAGGACGACAAGGAAACAGTGACATCGGCAAATGCATATAGGTACGTGTGAGGGTCTTTTGCTAAATTGTTACTGTTCGAGCGATCAATGTCTGACTTCGTCGATTGTAGTCCACTCGCAACTCTAGACGCTTCCGGCGAACCAACCGATCCGGCCTCTCCTCCCTCCGCCGCGCCATCCCCTCCGACCACAAAGTCCAAACCTACAATGGAACGTCAGCGGTCGAAATCACCCCCCGAGAAAAGCAAGGCTACAAGCAATGATAGCAATGCCGGAGATGCCGCCGAGGAACCCGGCAAATCATCATAACACCCCGCCTTCTTCCGCCTCGATCAGGGAGTGGTCGGGTCGATCTCATTCGAGTCCGAGTCGGTGCCAGAACTTGTCTTCTAATTGTGCATAAACATCCGGTACACAGTACTTTTCGTCTCCTCCGAGCTTCAGTCGCGAAGACTGCATCCTGCCACGGGCAGAAAACGGGGGGAAAACTGCTGCTTCTCTAAAGATTGTGTTAAAAGTCGCTTCTTTCCACTTTCCTTGTGTCTTTGCTACGTCCGCGTGCGTCAGGTAGACTGGCATTTCGCGCTCGACACGCGCGTCTGAGGACTCGGTCGGGTTCGTCGTGCATTTCTTTCCTTCTCGTCTGTTCCTAGCAAGCAAGCAATGCATTTGGTCTTTTGTCCACTTTCCCCTCCCTCCTCTCTCGCGCTCTTGCTCTCACCATCTCCCGTCTCTGGCTGCTACTGTTGGGGTAAGCAGACGTTGCCTGTGTGGAGTGGGAAAGGGAGTGCGAGTGCGAGTGGAGTCACTGCTCTCGTCTCTCGGTCTGTTGTTCGTTCGATGGCGAGCAGAATAGCGCTCGTTTCCCTTGCTCTTCAAAAGGGCTTCTCGCTGTTGCACTGGCACTGCGTTGCTTGCGTGCGTTGCGTTGCTTGGCATAGCTCCACTTTTAATACTCGTTCGGCCTCGCCCTTGCCCCGGCCCTTGTGCTTGTGGGACATGGGCGTGTGTTTGGGCGCTAGATTATACATTGTACAAAGGACCTTTTCAATTCCAAGCCATGAGAACTATCAAGTACAGAAGTGAAGAAGTGAGGGCGTTGTGGACATTTTGAATGCGTGTGGATGATATGCTGCGTTTGTTCGGACAAAGCCCCCTCTCATCAGCCATGCCCGAACTTCACGTGTCTGGGTAGAGTGGGTTCACTAGTTTGATTTAAGGGACTGCCCGATGCGATTCCCGATATCAATCACCGTCCCATTGACGCCAAACTAAATACACTATACTACACCACACTACACCACACGACACCATCCCCCTCCTCCCCTGCCTCCCTCCCTCCCCCCAACCCAACCCAACCCTATCCCCTCCCACTCCCCCCTCCCCCCGTCCCCGTCGGCAGCGGCAGCGGCGGCACCATCCTCAACCTCGCCAGATCCTCAACAACACACCTAATCGCCTCATGCGAATTGACATAGCCGCACCAACCCAGCTGGCGCGCCCGGTCGACGCTGTACTGCCACGGCCACGAGATGAGGAGGCCCATCTGGGTGAAGGAGAAGAGCCGCTCGATTTGGGCGGCGTCGGCGAAGGGCGAGTGCGTCAGGCCGTGCTGCGCCGACAGCTCGGCCCACGCCGTTTGCGTCGCGGGTTGGGACGCCCACTGGGTTAGCAGGTAGGTGTAGCGGATTACGCCTTTGGGGCCGTATCTGCCGTTTGGTGGGTGGTCAGTTGGGGTTGCTGGTCTGGGAGGGGGATGGGGTGGGGTGTGATTGTGAGGTGGAGTTCAACTCAACTCACCCCCTCGGCGCATGCGCACTCTCCATAACGCCATACTCGGCCTCGGCATCAGGCGGGACCCAATCAACACCATACCAGCCCGCCAACACCGGCCAGAACCGCCCCCACGTAAACGGAAACGCATCCCCGGCATTAAACGCCTGGTCCGCCGCCGCGGGCGTCAGCGCCGCCCACTCGGCCATGTACCCGTTCAGCATCGCCGCGCTCTGGATCTGCTCCTTGTCCCACGCCGCAAAGTCGCCCGGGAAGACGATCGGGCGCTGGCGGTGCGCCTGCACGGCGGCGTAGACGGCGAGCGGGTAGACGAGGTTCATGGCGGCGTCCTGCACGGCGCCGAGGATGAAGGAGGGGCGGATGACGTTCCAGTGCGAGCGTGTTTGGGCGCAATGTGTGGACAGGATGTCTTCTTGCGTGTAGTAGAAGTTGGGCTCGAGCGTGATGCGCGCGTCGGATTCGTGGTAGGGGGTTGTGATGGGGCCGAGGTGGGCGCCGTAGTTCTTGAGGCCGGTTTGCAGGACGATGCGGGTGGGGTGGATGGAGGAGAGATTGAGGGCTGTGAGGCAGTTTTGGAGGAGTCGGCCTAGGGTGGAGAGGAGAGGGGTTAGGTTTGGTTGAGGGGAAGGTGAGGGGGAGGGGGGAGGGAGGCGGGACGGGGCGGGCGTACCGTTGACGTCGCACATCTCTTCCGCGTTGGACCATAATGATTGGCCTGGTTTTGGCGCCGGCTGGAGATAGGCAAAGAAGAAGACGTAGTCTCTGCACGCACCCGGAGGACGTCAGCGCGACCATCTTCAGACGTCGGTGACAGCGACACCGGCTGCCCCCTTAGATAGATAAAACATACGCCTGCACCTTCTCGTCACGCAAAGTCTTCGCAATGGCATCGGGCGAGCTCAAAAAGTCCACCGCCAGGTGTTTGACGTTGCTGCCCAGGCCCTCCGTGTCGAGGGGAGGGCGGCGCGACAGCGCGTAGACCTGGCCCCATCGCTCCGGCTCCTCGGATAGCGCGCGCAGCATGTGCTGCCCGGAGATGCCATTGGCGCCGGCGACGATGGCCCGGAGGTTCTTGAGCTCGGGGGGGAAGGTGGGCAGGCCGAGATAGATGCCTTTGGATTGGATCACTTGAGTCGTGTTGGGTGCCATTGTGCAGGCCTCGGGAATTTGAACCCTGCCCTATGTTGTATAGGGACAGTGATGCACTCTGGATGTGGAGCTCCATTGCAGGTGACTGATGGTCTGGCATGGTGGACATATAAAGTCGGTAAATACCCCGCCTGCCCCGCCCTGCCTTCTTGGAAACCTTCGAGAGTGCCAGCACTGTTCGATTGAAACCTCGGGCACCTTTCTCCGGCTGGACTAGGCTTCGGGCTTTAGGTTACCTTCGAGCGTCGCTGGAGCGTATCTATCGTGTGCAATTGACTCTGGCTCTTCAGGTTTCATCTCGATGAACAAGAAAGCTTGATCCGCAGGCCGACGTGTTGTTGTTGTGCTGGGATATCTTCCGAATATAGGCCGCAAAAAATTCTTTGCTACCCCAAGGCATAGAGGCGGCGCAGTACTGATCCTTTATTACATGATACTGGAACCCAACCCTCTGAGAGCTCGTCTGCAGCAGTACTGTGTGACTGGGGTGTTTTTGCACGTTCAGGGTTGAGGAAAGTCTTTCGTCTAAGTTTAGGAGAAGGTATCTGATACCTGATTGATGGTGACGTGGGCATATTAATTCAGGTACAAGGTACACTCTACAAATTGTCCCACGCCTAGCTAAACTGCGCTCTTCAACTCCCCAAATAATTCATCGCCCTTCACCAGCTCAGAGATCGTCCAACCACGAGTAGCAAATTCCATTGCGGTATAAAGTCATGAGCTGCTGCCACAATCCTCCTCAACTCAGGACCGTTTCATGGAATCTAGAATACCGCGGACACCGGCGAAATCAAGTTCGCTCAGTGTTTCCTCCCAAAGTCTCTCTGTGATTTGCTTTCCCTCCGGTGTGTATAAGAAGCTGGCGAATCTGAACAGTGTTTTGCGTCTTAGCAAGAGATGGCAGAGGGTTGCGAAGTCCAAGGGAACTTACGGGTGTATTTGCCAACTCATCATAAAACATCCATGTGACTCCTTCCCTTTGTTCAGAAGGGCGTCCAGATACGTCGAGGCGCCATTCTTCTTGTTTCTAGCGGTGATTGCGGCGAAGATTGCGGTGGCCACTTTTAGCCCACCGCGGGCGTCCCGGCTCAGGTCTGTGCCCTTGACGAGGCCTGGATCTGGTAGATTCACGATCACATCGTCGGCCGAGACATAGTCAACGAGTTTCCAGAGGAACATGTGCGCGAGGGCCTTGGACGAGTTGTAGCGGTCAACGGAGTCAAAGTGCTTGGGGTCATCGAAGGATGGCAGAAGGGGCACTTCGTCCCGGTTGGAAAACTTAGCAGCGAGAGCAAGTCCGGAGTTAACGATTGCCAGGCGCCCTGCAGTTCCGGGTGGAGATTTGCTCTTGAGAATGGGGAGTAGAAGCAGAGCGAGCAGCACAGTTGACAAGTAGTTGATCTGAATATTCTCCTCGTGGCCGGTGCTACGGACCGGATCGAACGAAAGCTTGCGTACGCCGGCATTGAGGAAAACCATGTCCAGGCGAGATAAGTCGGTCTCGACGCGTCGAGCAAAAGCCTCGACGGAATCGTACAAGCTCATATCCAGCGGCCAAACCTCAATCTTCGCTTTCGGGTACTGCGACTGGAGTTGCTTGGCAGCTGCTTCCCCTTTCTCTGAAGAACGCACGGCAAGGATCAGGTGTGATAGTTTGAATGACAAGAGTTGGCTGGCGGCCTCGAGACCGAGCCCAGCGTTGCCTCCAGTGATGATGGCGACCTTCTCGGAGAGATTGGTGGTTTGTGATGGCCATTCAGGCTCAGCACGGAATTGATTATGGAAGAAGACATTGGGGAAAAAAGGAGCGTTCGAGGGCTGCAGGTCTTTTGAGCCAACCATGTTGAACTGCGGTCATACCAACTTTGGAATGAGAGTGAGATCGAAATGCCAAATTCTGGTGCATGGACAAGAGCCCATATATAAATCCGGTGATACTGATGCTATACTCGAAACGGAATACAATCTACACGCAGCTATCTTTGACTAATCTCAAAACAGCATACGGTACAATCTAGTATCGGGATTAGAGGAGTTAACGTTAACTCATCACAAGGCTATGCCCGAATCGGCAAACAATATCCGCTTACCTCCTACCTTACTCTCCGACCTCTACAAATTCGACAGACAGCAAAAGCCACGATGCAGCTTTCCACCCCTTTTCTCTACCTCTAGGCCGTCAAGAGTCGCGTCATAGGGTCAAAGCTGAATCTCCAAGGATTCATTCCTCATTTGTGCTTCGCCTTAACTACATGTCTGCCCTACAGCGGTCGGGTGAGTGATTCCTTGGTCAAGGTAGTGATACTCCATCTCATCTGTCTCGTTGAATAGCAGGGATGCCTTTCGTGGTATCGACTGGTTTAGAGAAGCCTGATCCAGAGGTGCGCAAGCTTATCAGGAGCCATGTTATGTTGGGAAAGAACCAGGGAAAGACTCGGCGCCCCAAAAGGCGAGAAGCGAGGGTATTAGCAGACAAATCCAGCTCCGTTACAGATCTGGGTGGCCCATCGGGCTCGTTGATCACAGCATCTCACACTGTCGTCCCTCCAAAGATCGGCTCGGATCTGTTAACAATCCGATTTGCCGACGCTGTAGAGCCTTACATGGTTGAGATCTTTCTGCAATGTGAGTTGATCGCCCCCCAACCCCAACCCCCCAAGATTTAATCGACTTTCAAAGCTGCCGGTGTCTGCTGTGCGCAATGCTCACACTCTCCATCGTCACACTAGTCTTCTCCATCTCTAAACAAACCTTATTCCCCCTAGAGGCTTGCATACTCTTTCAAAAAACGGAGGAAGCATGGTTAGAGCCTCTGGCCTTTGACCCGGCCTACCTCAACGCCATGATTTTTACGACCTTGGACTACTTTGACTTCTTGCGGCACCGCAACCGCTGCACTGTCAGTCAGCGGACATTGCCGCACTTTGTGAAGGCACTCCGACTTCTTCGCGAGAGGTTATTGCATGAGAATGACCAGGCTCTCACGACTCCCACAGTATCTGCGATCTTAGTCCTAGCTGCTCATGCAAACTTCGTAGGTGATTTCGAGTCCGCTAAGCATCATTTAGGAGGCCTCCGCAAGATAGTCAGCTTGAGAGGAGGCATGGCCACCTTCAAGGACAATGCAAAACCTCTGGTCGAAATCCTCCGGTGAGAGCCACATCTTGGGACGGGGTTTCCCTTGATTGAACAGGAGACGGCATCTAATTGCCCTGCAGGTGCGACATAGGGCTATCACTTCACAGTGGCTCAAGGCCCTTGTTCTTCAATAACCCTTCCTCCCGGGAGCCTTTTCTGCCGTACCCGGATCAGCCATCGCTTTCCAAGTCGACATTGGAGACTACCACAACAGAATCTCGGTACAGTTCAGATATCTTCCTCCACGACATAGATGAAGAGCTAGCTAGAGCCTGGAGAGTCATGGCGGAATTTTGTCTAGTGATCAATCACGCTGCCGAAACCAAGCATCGAATCGCTACAGAAACTTTCCTAGATACCATGGCTTCAATCATATATCGACTCCTGAATATGACTCGCTTTGAAGCAGGCTCGATCGAGGAAGCCATCCGTCTAGGTCTTCTCGCCTTCTCATCCAGCGTGCTCCTACAGTGGAAACAGCCTGGGATGTCTTATGATCATCTGGCCACTACGTACAGAGACTGCCTTGCCAAACTGAAATGTTCGGCTATTCCCTCTCGGCTTTGGATTTGGCTTCTCGTGGTTGGAGCTGTCTCGGTCTTTGGACACGCCGACGACAAGTGGTTGAAGCCTTGGTTGCACGTCCACATCGACCTGGCCGAGGTTGCATCGTGGACTGATATGCAAGACATATTGAAGTCTCTCATGTGGATCGGGTTGGTACTTGATAAGCCTGGGAAAGATGTGTTTGACTCAACAATCGTTTACGGCCTAGTCACCCCGCCGCTCGACCACTTACCCGTGTCTATAGGTAGTCTGTAAAGACGTAGACAATTGATAAAGCCCCAGGGGTATCCTACCTCTCCTTACTTGTGTCCTCAGAGCAGGCGAATTGACGGTTCGGCAAGAGACCCTCTATACTGCAATGTCTAACGATAAAGAGAAACGAGAGAACCTAGAAGACCTTCTCCGCCATCGAGAGCAAAGACCTCCTTGCGCAACGTGAGCAAGTCGAGATTTAAGCTGCGTACTCGAGGCGCATACTACGCGGGACCACTCACTCATTTCTCTCATCCGCCGCCCAACCCTCTACCTTCGCGAATTAACCGCCTCTCAACTCCAAGACCAAGCCTGAAACCGTTCGGCATGGTCAATCTAATCGACAATGAAGGCTCAGACGAAGAGGAGGAGACGGTAACGCTGCCTACACACTCCCTGGTCTATCGACATAGGCTCTCCCCGCAAGACTATCACTTCAGAGCAACTTAGAGAACAGGCAGAGGCGGCGTCTCAAAGAACCCCAAATCAAGACGATTCAACGAGCCCTCTTCGATGACTATAACTGCGACGCTGCAAATATTCTGATATATTGTTACCACTCTTATTGCCTTCGGGCTGCCTCAGCTGTTACACTATAAGACCTATTCTGAATGCAAGTGTCACGAAGGCAGCAAGATCTCTAGGCACGTGCTTCGATTCCCTACTACCGCATCGCATAGACGAGGATTCGAAACTAAGGAGAGAAGAGAAGTAAGAAGAGAAGAGAGAAGATATAACTTACTGTATCTGAGGAGTGACTGAGTCCATCAGAATGTGATATCATTGCTTACTCATCTCTTACTAAGCACCCCTATTTATGTCTTAGTCATCATTTTCTATATATACTCTACACAGCATAAACAAATAGAAAAAACTTTCTACAGACTGATTTACATTTAATAACATTAAAGATTTAAGATATACTTTCAAGTAACTTTAAAGCTCAGACTTCAGTCTGAGTTAATTTAATTTATATTTTAATTATAAAAGTTTTAATGCAATAATGCATAAACTATGTATTTACTTTCTTTTCAGTGCTTATCATTACTTCAGCATTGAGACTACAGAATAAAAAGATAAATTTTTACATTATATTGTATAAAAAAAAGTTCTATCTTTCTTATATTGTAATCTATTTGACAGCAATTTAAACTAAATCAAAATTAATTTATTAATTAATGTCTTTAATTATTTACAATCTCTCAATATAAAGCTCAATTCTATTTCTATAATAATAAATAAACTCATTATTATTAATCAGTCAGCAGTGTTAAAAATGACTTTTTAAGCTAATTATAAAATAATAATAAGTTAAATTGCATTTCTTTAAATTTAATTAAGAAATATTTATATTAATTAATTAATTTTTAGCTTTATATCTGAGATTACATTTCTATTTAATGCAGCTTCAGACACTCAAAAAATATTTAATGTAATAATATTTTTTTTTATAATGATGTTTAAGAATTCTCTGAAGATAAAGATATCATTTATCTATAAAAGTAGTGAAAAAGTAGATGCTGTAGAGATGTAAATTCTTAAAATGAAAATTTATTTTTAATTTTATAAAATATTGATGAATTAATTTCTAAATGATGAAGCAAAGATTACTGTTATAATTAGTTATTTAAAAGATACTGTTAAAGTATGATGACTTTAAAAAGAAGAATGACTTTAAGTTAAAGAAAACTCATTAAATATTAAATTTCAAAATATAAATAATTTCTTTTTAACATTTTTACTAATCTTTAAAAACATTAATGAAATAAAATATCAATGTTGCTGTTATAAGACACTGAAATAAACAAAATCAATTTAATAATATAAAGTAAAGTTTACAAAGATTGTATAACTTTGTGAACTTACAAGTCTCTTATCTATAAGAAACTGATGAGTAAGATATATAACAATGTAAACACTACATTATAATAGCTATTTAATGAAGTTCTGATGTTAAAGTTTTGTATTGATAAAGATTAACAATTAAGAAACTTAAAAGATTTGTATGTAAAGACTGTTTATATAGTACTTTGCTTATTAATTGTTGTGTAAGAAATTCAGCTATGATTTAGTATGAGTATATAGTAATATTATAATAATTATCTTCTCTTTTATGTACTGATTCTTCAGCACATTAATGTATCATTAGCATTATAGATATACTGTGATTTCATAAAATCAGTAAGTAATAATTCACTTAACATTCTTATGTATTTTGCTTGTTATCTATCTTAGCTAGACTGATGATCTTATGCAATACTTTAAATTTGCTGCATTTAAATAGATAATGATTCAGCTTTGTTTAATGATGAATAATATACAAAATATAAGTAAAATTAACTTTTCTTTATTTCTAAATTAATTAAATTGATGATTTCTTTGTTCAATTACAACATATAAGAAACTCTTTCTCATATATAACTTGCATTCATTTCATTTTTAACATCTTAATATATTAAAGTTATAGCAATTTCATGTCTTTAAATGATGCTTCTCTCTCATAACACTTTGTAAACAGCACAATAGCAAAAATGTAATAACAATAATATTATAATTATTAAGAAAAATAAAAGAAATGTTCTCTTTACTGTATCTTTCATTAAGAATTCAGTGAGATTGTTAGTGATTTTTGTATATATAGTATTTAAGACATCAATATATTTTAATAATGTTGCAGTCTAAGAGATGTGCTCATACAAGTATAAAGAAATGCAATAAGAAATCTTCAAATTCTTATTATTTTCATTATTAAATGCTGTTTATCAATACAATCTTAAACATTAATGAATTAACAAATTTATCAGAATTAATTCTGAAGATTAAGTCTGCAAGAACTAAATTAATTAAAAATATAATGAATACTGTAAATAACATCATCAATATACTTGCTCTGCTGAAATAAAATGCAGAAATAGAATGCAGCAAAAAAGAATATTAAATATAAGAAATATAAGCATTTTAAGATAAACTTATTGACAAAATGTCTGCACAATAATAATAAGATGCATGCTTTAAATAATGTTGTTATGCAAAAAAGACAGCAGCAGAGACTCTGCTGCTGTATATTGATATAATTATATTTATTTAATCTTTTTAATAATGAAGTATTATCTTTTTACACTCTGCTCTCACTTTCTCAAGCTGTAAATGAGTCATTATTAATGAGTTTAATTAAAAATGCTTGCTTAATAACTGTTACTGCATCATTAACATCATAGAACATTATCTTTAAAGTATAATTGATTTGTAAGAAATCTATTACTCAGAAGAATGTTGAGAAGTGATGTTCTAGCTGCTTTTATGAAATGAAATAGAATTAATATCAGAGACTGAATAAAGACTTTATTTATATTAACTGTAGTCAACATTCTTTTTACTTCTTCTGTAACTCTCTTGATCAAGATATGCTCATAAACAACACAGTTTAGAGATTTCACTAAACAACATAATATATTATAAATATCTACTTTCTTTCAATAGATTATGAGCCTGAATTAACAAAAAGCTTCTCAGAGAAAGTGTATACTTTTAGTGTGACAACAGTTAAGTATATTGACTTTTAAGATTCATGATTAATTTAGCTTTAACAGTATCACTAATTATTGAGATTTATGATAAATCTGACTTTAACAGAATCAGCACACTAACAGTAGCTGTGTACATCAGTTTTTAAGATTCATAGTTAATTCAGCTTTAGCAGTATTACTGATTATTGAAATTTATAATAAATTTAACTTTAGCAGAATCAGCATTTTGCAGCAGCTAAGTATGTTTGATTTAGAAGATTTATAAAGAATTAATTTCAGTAAAAATTAACATTTATAATTGCTCAGAGAGTACTGTTCTTCAGCAGTTTAATATGAGTTATTAAGATGAATAAGTATTACTGTCTTATAAAATAAAAGATATAAAAGCTTTTTATTTATTTTACTTATATTATCTTCAATACATACATCATTATTTTACTTTATTTACTTCTTATACTACATGTCAACTATCATCATCATGAACTTTGACAACTTCTTTATAAAATAATGATTTATCTCAATTCTTATTTGCAAGAACTGCAATCAATGATTCATTCTTATAAGAAAATGATTGATAAAAGAAAATCTATAAAATGTTATTGAAGTCTTAGTAGTCAATATGCTGATCAGTAAATTTTTAGACTCATTTTTTCTTAATAGTCTCAGCTTTAAAAATCAGAAAACTGATGTAAAGATTTTATATTAACTTACTATTTATATAAATATAGATGATTAAGAATATCTGATGAACAAAATTAGTGTAAAGAATGTTTAAAATATATTAAAGTTTAAGTATAAGAAGAAGCTGCAGACAACTGAGAGACAATATTTAATAAAGTTTGTTAAGTATAGAATGTTAAAGAATATATTCATTAAAGAAATATAAATTTATCTAAGCAAACTTAGCAGAAAGATCACTGTAACTTAATTTGACATGACTAAGTTATTTAAATTAAAATAATGATTTTAAACACTGCTTTAAGCATTATTAATTAAATATATTGTAATTTACAATGTTATTGATGCTTAAAACAATTCAGATGTTAAAAGAGATCTATAAAAGTTTTAGAAGAAAGAGATACAGCTTAAGATTGATGAGATTGTTATTGCTTTGTAAATAAATAAACAGAAAGAAGATTAATGTTTAATGAATTAGAACTGCAGTTTATTAAATTATTACATAGCTAATATTAAGCAACATTATTACAGATCATTCAGCTCAGACAGTAATCATTCTTTTCATTACTTTATTAAATGTTTTCTTTGCAATAATTCTCACTTCATTAAAGATTGTGAATTTCTTTCTAATGTTAAGTGAAATACTTAAAAGAAGATAAGCAGATCAACTGCAGTCAAGCTGTACAGATTGACTGTAGTTAAGTTGTATCAGAAGTCAGTTTATAAAGAAAAAGAAAAGAGATACAAAGTCTTTAATACAGAAGTTAATGATAATGATGACAATGACTTCTTTTCTGAATTTGAAAAGAAAGAAAAAGTTAATAATGAAATTACTGCTTTATTTAAGAAGACTATTAATAAAATACTTAAATTTAAATAAATTATAGACTCTAAATTCTTCTCATACATAACTGATTAACTTTAACTCTTCAGTGACTTTCTTATATGAATGAGATGTTGACAAATTAAAGTTAAGAGAAGACATTTATACTTTTATTATTGTGAAGTAATTATTATATAAGTTAAGTTAAGAAATTCTGTAAGACTGAGTTCAACACTCTATATGTTTAAACTTAAGATCAATCTTTTATTAAAAAAGCAAATGTGCAAAATAAAACTGTATAAAAGCTTTAATCAACACTGTCTTTAGATGTATAATAAGCACAGCAAGACTATAATAAAAGCATTAAAGCAAGATAAAGTCTATATAGTTAAGCACATTGCAAAGAGTCTTAATGAATTTATTTTGATATTTATAGTATATACATCACATTCAGAGATTATCTTTTCTGTTATTGCTTCAGATGCAAGTCTACATATTTAAACTCATAAATATGATTTTATGACTGACTTCTTAGATGTTGACACTGCATCATTGAATAGAAAAATCAAGATTTATAAACTTTGATATTAATGATTTGCTTATCTTGATTTTGTAAAGTTGTATAATCTTTACAAGATAACAATTCTTGAAAAGTCAATTCTTATCATTGAGAACAATAAGAACATATGTAAGATTTATGTTCTAATTAAGTTCATCAATAAGTAAGATTACACTGTAAATAAAAGAAAGATTAACATTCTTGTTCTTATCTTTATTAATATATGCAGCTCATTATTCTTGTTATTTAATGAATATTAATACTTTCTAAAAATAGTAGATAATCATCTCTGAAAGACATAAATGATATTATTAAAGCAACATAATGAGATCTTACAGACACTGCAAAAATGACAGTTAAAAATTAAACTTTAAATTAATGCAAAGATTCTTGCTGTACAAAGTGACAACAAAACAAAGTTAAAGTTCATTCTAAACAACTGATGCAAATCTCTTAACATTATACTGCAATACATGATGCTCTACATATCAATTCAGAATAACATTATCAAAAGAGTCATTTAAATCACTGAGAATTCAGTATGCATCATAATTAAAGAGATATAACTGTCAATAAAGTTCTAAGTACAGAGAGCATAGATAGATGTCTATCTTTATAATTAAATAGCAATTAATTTCTTAATTAATAATAAATAAATGATTTTTAAGAAAGCTTTCATCAGTGTAAAGTTATTTATTAATTACATTTATATATAAAAATGCAAATACTACAGCTACATTGATTTCAAGTTATTATCTGAAGACAGATGCAACAAATTCATAAATTAAGAATAAGTAAGAGTCTTTATAAGCTACATTGAGAAAATTACAAAGCAGTATTAGCTTTAAGCTTTAGATCTTAAGTGCATCATTAAGAATCACACTGTAAAGTTTGCTAAAAGTAAGAAAAGAGACACTGTTAATCTTAAACTGTAACAATAGACATTAAATGTTCTTCTGAATAGAAAATTCATTAAATGTTTATAAAAGAAATTAATTATTGTAAAGATCACAGCTTCAGATCAGACATTTATAACTTAGAACAGTAAGATGCAGTTTAACTTAATTACAGTTAAGATTAATAAGTCTTAAGATAAACAACATGAAGTTAAGTTAACTGCAGTCAATCTAGATAAGTCATTAAATGAGAAGATTAATATTGATTAAGTTAAGATAATGACATTTAAAGAAGTCTGAACCTTTCTGTGTGTTGAGATTTTAAAATGAAAGAAAAATGATGATAATAATAATTAAGATGTGAATAAATTCTCAATTAAAATATTAAAAATTATACTGACACTTACAGTGTTCTTTACAGATAAAGAAGACTCTGTAATTAAATTTAATATTTTGATATCTACTATCTATACTGAAGCAGTGAAAGACTCAATCTGAGAAGAAATGTAAAAGAATGTCATTTATGCAGAGCTGACAGTCTTGATAGTAAATGAAATATGAAAAGAAATTGTGTCATTAAGAAAAATTAACATTATAATCAGCAAATAAGTCTTTAAACTTAAGCTGAACATCAATAGATTTTTAAATAAGCTTAAGATAAGATTTGTGACAAAAGACTTCTCATAAATATATAATGTTGATTATAAAAATATCTTTACTCTCATTATTAAATTTAACATTCTGTGAGTCTTTCTGATTATTATTGCACTTAAGAATTTAGAGTGTCATTAAGTAAATGTTAATAATATCTTTACAGAATTCTTTCTGAAGAAAACAATCTATATAACATCTTTTTCTGAAATCAATGTTGCACTTAATTATATTCTGCACATACTGTGCAGTCTTTATGATCTTAAGTAAGTCACACAGAACTGATATAAATAATGTATTATTAAATTGTTTAAGTTAAGTTTTCATTAAAGCAAAACTGATTTCTGTCTTCTTCTTTACAGTATTAAAAGAATTATACTGCTTCTTTATATAAACAATATTATTATAACTTCAATAAATCTATTATACATTCTCTGATTTAAGCAAGCTCTTATGAGCATGTTCAAAGTCAAGAACTTAAAAGAGACACAGAAAATTTTTAGCATTTAAATTATATATAATTACAAAATGAGAACTCTGCATCTGAATCAGATTTCTTACATAAATAAGATATGAAAGAATCTTTACATGCAACTTAATAAGCACAGAGTCATCAGCATTTCATTTAATAAATATGATGTTCTTTGTCTTACTGACTTAACTGATCAAAGAATAGATTAAAGACAGTATTAGTAGATAATTAAAAGTTTAATGTATACAGTAATTTATATTTAATTAAATATCATCTTTACATTAAATTGATTAAGTCAATATCTCAGCAATTCTGTAAAGCATTATAAATATACACTTAAGAAATTACTGCAGTACATAAGATTAATCATTAATCTCAACATTATATATAGCTTTAATGAGAGTTAAGTAATGCTTAAATACTTTAACTTCAACTATGCTTCAGATAAACAGAATTAAAAATTAATTTTAAAATACATTTATATGTTTAAAGATGAATCAGTGTTGTGAACAAATTAAAAACAGAAGTTTGTCATTATTTTAATTACTGAGACTGAATATATAATCATGTCAATGTGTATGAAGACTGAGATCTGACTTGAATAGATGTTAAGAGACATAAGTATAAGTAAATATTTTGAAGTCAATTTACACTGCATAAACATTTGAAAGAATGAAGTTCATTAAAGAACTTTTGCAAAGTGTAAATTTTTATTTACACTTCAAGTGAATTTGCACTTTCAGTCAGAATATTAATTCTTCTGGCCACTAAATCTAATGAGACAATATAAAAATCTGTAAACATCTAACATGTAATCTCATCACTCAAACTCTCTATCTTAATATATCACTTTACCTCACTGTCATCACAACATAAATAACTCATTGCTTGTCACTCTGCTTATTAAGCTTATTATAGTGCATCTTGAGGCCTTCAACAATCAGCTTCAGCATCAATATATAGCTTTAGTGAAGTATAATTTCTTTG
>JAABUJ010000984.1_pt1 | contig 46386 bp, 41 predicted proteins | sample 5559131 | NCBI WGS metagenome assembly JAABUJ01 (sample SAMN10711875, study PRJNA513366) | rock metagenome | isolation source: Antarctica rocks | place: Antarctica: Victoria Land, Mt New Zealand nord | collected 2016-01-07
CCATCCAACTCCAGCGCGACACGTTCCACGGCGAGTGGAATTACACCATCGCCCCGCACGGCACCACAAGCGGGACGGTTATTGCCTGACGAGCCCTAATTGTCGTTCAACAGGTTTCCATTGATCTTGATCCTTGAACTTAATGGGCCCCCGTGCCGACGGCATCGAACACCTCCTCAAGACTCATCACTTCGACTATTCAGTCCATACTGAATCGAATCTCTATTGACTGAATTGAGTGATTGTCCTATACTGATTAGGGCGCAATTCAGGAGAATAGGCAACAGTAGGGAGAGAAGGCTATGAATACCACTGTGACGTTCACGTGCACGCTCAATGATTCGGCGGAAGACCAAGAGAAGTTGCGACGCCTGCTCGAGATCATCACTACCGCTCCAGTAAGCACTGAAACGGCAGTCGTTGCTGATGAAATTGCAGAACCACTTGACGATGATGACGCGAGATTGGGCAATTCGCCCTTTACCCAGGGCCAGATGCGGGAGTTCTGGAGCTGGGTACGGGACAAGCGGGCCGGAGTGGTCGTCGCACGGGTTGCGTCGACGGAAGGGCGAGGGGTACGAAAGGATGATCTCGTCGCAGACATCGGCAAGGGGGACGGCCCAACATTCGGTGGCTACCTAAGTTCTTTAGGCCATGCTGTAAGTGGACTAAAGCTGCCCGCGAATCCCCTCATGAAGGCCGACATTCATGGGGAGCTCTGGTATCTCATCGACCCGGATGTTTCCCGCTTCCTCTGGAGCCTCGCGCAGAAAGAGGACTTGCCCGCGATAATCAGCGCGCATGCGAGCGGCCTCGCGAAGTAGGCCGCTCGCACGTTTACCCATCGAGTTTTTGCCAGCTACTTTGCCAGCTTACGGGGCGTAGATCGGTAGATGAGCGTGGCGTTCATCCGGGAGGAAAACCAGATATTGCTGAGAGAATCGCCATCAGTAGAGGACGCCTCGCCGTATGATGTGTGACCCCGGCGTGTAGTCAGCATGGCAGGAAAATCACCCCGCGGGCGAGCGCGAAACGGCTTTCCGGTGCCAACCCTGCCGCTCGTACCTGCCAGTTATGCCGCCATCTCGGGTACACGCCGGCGTCACCGATGATGTGGCGAGGCGTCTGGGAATCGCGGAGTAAAGCTAAATCTGGAGCCGAAGTCCTGCCATTACGGGTGCAAGCATGTGTCCGGGATCATGCGGCGAGGTCTGTTGCAGTTGCCTCATTTACGGCTCTTCCGCAAACTCCTTGCACTCCGGTAAAAATAGGGCTGCTGGGATGGAAAATGGGTGAAGCACGTCTATGGGGTACCTATGTACGGTGTTTTTGGCCCCTTCGCCGCATGTATTTGCCGCTCGCACGCGGCGCACGGAAGATGCGCAGAGTCGATGCCCCGTGGCAACCCCATCGAAGCGCTGATCACGCACGTGGACGCTACGTACCGCACAATAGACGGGCGCGAAGGGCGTTACTTCAATCGCTGGCGGATTTGGGGCGGCTCATCTCGGATGCAAGTATCCGGTGCGCTTCGGCACGATCGCGATCGTGCCGAAGATCGACTTCGCGGCACCCGCGTCGGCCGCAGATGTCCTCCAACGCGGACAGTCTGCGGGACCACATGGCCGTGGGCATCGTCGGCGACGACCAGGACGTGCTGCTCGAGCGCAACGCACCGCTCCACCGGCTCCTCGACCAGCTGCGGGTCGCGCATGCGAGCACGGTCCTCCCGGGTGCAGGGCACGGCGACGATGAGAAGTTGGAACGCTCGGGCGTCGGCCACCTCGCGTACTTCCGCCGGGCGCCCCTCGGTGTCGCGAAACACTGCGGTCTTCCCACATCTGAACCGTGGAAGTTTGTGCTCGAATGTCGATGCGAGCGCGTGTTGGCGCGTCGTCAGCGTGCCAACGACGCTACGCGCCGATCAGCTACGGCTTGACCGCGGCGATGAACCCCTGCGGGTTGTCGAGCGGCACAGGGTGCCCCGCTGCAGGGACGGTGACCAGGGTACAGTCGGGCATCTCCTCCGCGACGCGTTCGGCGATAGCGGGATCGAGGAGATCGCTCGCTGCGCCGCGCACCAGCAGGGTCGGCGTCGCGATGCTGCGGAGCAACGCCCAGTTCTCCGCCGGGGCGAGCGGCATGCGGAAGCGGTCGGGGTCGCGTAGCGCCGGGTCGTAGCGGAAGGTCCAGCGGCCGTCATCGCGGAGCATCAGGCCGGCCAGCGTCCGGGCGCGCAACTCGTCGTCCGGCGGAAACGGGTTCGCGGCGCGAACGGCGGCGAACGCCTCCTCGGGCGAGTCGAAGACGTCGTGACTCCGCACGACATTGTGCCGGAAGCGCTCGCTCGCCCCGGCGGGCATCTCGGGCCCGATGTCCACCAGCACCAGTCGGGTGAGGGTCTCCTGATGGTGCGCCGCGTAGCCGTAGGCGTTGCGCCCGCCCATCGAGTGGCCGATCAGCGCGAAGCGGTCGAGGCGCAGGGCGCGGACGAAGGCGGCGAGATCGGCGATCATCAGGTCCGCCGAGTATTCGTCGGCCCACGCCGTCTCGCCGTGGCCGCGCTGGTCGAGCGCGAAAATATGGTAGTGCTTGGCGACCGCGCGGGCGAAGGTGTCCCACAGGCGGGCGTGCGCGCTGAAACCGTGGAGCAGCACCAGCGGCGGCGCGGGTATTGTCAATTAAAGTCGGGCTGGCCGGACTGCCGGGGAACGCGAGCATGCTGATGGAGGGTGGGGCTGCCGCTCAGGCCATGGCGGGGGTGCCGGTGACCGCCCGCCAGGTGGCGCAGCGTTCGGCTCTGGTCTGGCGATTGAAGGCCAGCAGCGTGAGCGTGACGCGCCCACGCACGGTCGCGGCTTGGGTTCCCCACGGGAACCGCTCCAGCCCCCAGCCCTCCTTGAGTTCGCGAAACGTGTCGTCCTCGATCACCCAGCGGCGGCGGAAGGCCTGGAACGCGGCGGCGGGGGTCCGCCACGCGCGCGTGCTCACCAGGGCGAGGTCTTCTGCGCCCAGCCTCGGGGAGAGGGGCCATCTCGCGGAGCAGGCAGACCCACAGCGTGGCGTGCGCAGCCCCGTAGCGCGCGGCGGCCTCGCGGAAGCTCGGCCAGCTGTCCAGTTCCCCGACGCCCGCCAGCGCGACGGCGCGCCGCTGCTTGCGCCCCTGGCGGGTCCGCACGTAGCGATGCGCGACCCAGGTCAGCCGCCCACCGGCGGCGAGGCCCTGCGCATCCTCGTACAGCAGGCGATCGGCGGGCAGGCGGACCAGCGCGTCGATGCCGTGCCGGTATTGCAGCCAGGCCAGCAGCGGGCCGTCGGCGTAGAGCGCGTCGGCCAGCAGCAGAGCGATGCTGCCGTCCCCGCCCGCCGCGAGTACCTGCTCGATCAGGCCGCGCGTCACGGCGGCCTCCTTCCCCTTCTCCGAGGCCGCCCCCTCCAGGTAGCGCCAGGCGACAACCACCGGGTGGTCCCCCGAGACGCAGACCAGCGCGACCACCCGCCGCGTCGCCCCCAGCCCCGTCCCGTCCACCGCGTAGACCCGCCCGCGCACGAGGCGCTGCTGATATAATCGCGCCACCGCCGTCTGCTGGGCGGTCATCCAGGCCCGCGCCGTCACCCGCGCCAGCGCGTCGCGCAGCGTATCGGGATGGCAGGGCAGCGATTCCTCCTGCCGCCCCGCCGGGTGGCGATGCTGGGTGTTTGCGCCCTCGCGCAATTGCACGGGACTCCAGCCCAGGCGCAGCAGCAGCCCGGCCTCCCGGAGCAGCGCATCCGCCAGCGGGCGGAAGCCCCCGCCGCCCAAGAACGGCAGCACCGTCAGGCTCCGGAGCAGCACCCCCTCGGGCAGGCCGGCCCGGCAGCGCTGCGTCTCCAGCGCCTCCACGGCGGCGAGCGCGCCCACCTCGTCGTGCAGCGCGATCAGCGCATCCAGCGCGCCGGTCCCCGTCGGCGCGACCATCTCCAGGACCGTCCCGCCGCGCAACTGCCGCGTCACCACCTCTTGGTCGTGGCGATACCAGCGTAGCGTCCCCATCGCGACCCTCCTCGCCGGGCCGCTACTCTAGCAGGCGCCCCCACCCTCGCCGCGCACCACTTGACATATACTCTCCATCCTTCTGATTGTAAGACAGACTGCTTGACAATCAATGAGTTAGTCTATAGAGTGGCTAGTAACGTTTCTCGTGTAACAGAATATAGGGTTAGAACGATCCCTCTCGATCAGAACAGAGTGGACGGAGTGGTCTTCCCAAAACGGCGTGGCGGGTAGTCGCGATGGGACAGTGTCAGCACGAGGGACGGGCGTGGTCGGGAAGGATCCCGAGTGGTGAACTCGATGACGAGGAGGTGGGCGGTGTGGTAGAAGGTATGCGGATTGCCTGCGGGCAGATCACTTGGCGGGCGTCGGGGCTGTCCGAGGAGCAGGTGCTGGCCGAGATCGCTGAGGCCGGCTACACGGGCGTCCCCGCAGGCCGCACCGAGCGCCCGGCGCAGGAGACGCTGGACCTCTACGCCCGGTTCGGCCTCGCGCCCGCGCCGGGGTATCTGGGCGCGGCCTACTGGGAGGAGGCGCAGGCAGAGAGCATCCTCCAGCAGGCGAGCGCGCTGGCGCGGACGATGCGCGAACTCGGCTGCACCGAGTTGTACGTGGCGGCCAACCTGACGCCCGAGCGCCGCTTGGTCGCGGGCCATGTGCGTCCGCAGGATGCCCTGCCGGACGCGGGGTATCGCCAGTTCGCCGCCACCCTGAACCGCGTGGGCGCGGCCACGCTCGAAGAGGGCGTGCGGATCTGCTTCCATAACCACGTCGGCTCCTTCATCGAGACCCGCGAGGAGATCGACCGGCTCTTCGCCTTGGTCGATCGGGCGCTGGTCTTCCAGGGGCCAGACCTCGGCCACCTCGCCTGGGCGGGCGATGATGCTGTGCAATTCTGTCGGGACTACGCCGACAGCATCAAGACATTGCATATCAAGGACATCGACCCCGCCGTCCGCGCCGAGGGGGTGGCGCAGGGGTGGGACTACAAGACCTTCTCCGACCGCGGCATCTTCACCGAACTCGGCACGGGGATGGTCGACTTCCCGGCGGTCTTCGCCGCCCTAGCGCAAGCTGACTTCCGGGGGTGGGTCATCGTGGAGACCGACGTGACGCAGCGGCCGACCGCCCTGGAGAGTGCGAGGATCAGCCGCGACTACCTCAAGAGCATCGGCCAGTAGGCGGTGCCCCGGGGGCGGATGTTCGTGTGCGGCCGGTTCGCCCGGCCTGGCGCGACCGCGCTGCTGACTGCGGGCTGCGTGACGACGAGGGAGAAGGGCAGGCGAGGGATGGAGCAGTTCCGGGTTGGGATAATCGGCTGCGGACGTCCGCGGCAGACAGCGGGCGCGACCGGGTTCGGCATGTCGCATCTGCACGCGCGGGGCTACGCGTCGTCGTCGGATGCGCGGATCGTTGCCCTGGCGGACATCGATCTGGATCACGCCCGGGCGTTCCAGGCCGAGCACGGCGGCGAGCAGGTGTACGCGGACTACCGGGAGATGCTTCGGCAGGAGCGTCCGGATATCGTCAGCATCTGCACCTGGCCCCACCTGCACGCCGAGATGGTAATCGCGGCGGCAGAGGCGGGGGTGCGGGCGATCCACTGCGAGAAGCCGATGGCCCCGACCTGGGACGAGGCGATACGCATGGCGCGTGCCTGCGCGGATCGCAGGGTGCAGCTCACCATCAATCACCAGCGGCGGTTTGCTCCCCCATACCGCCAGGCACGCGACCTGCTGCACGCCGGGGCCATCGGCGAGTTGGTGCGCTTGGAGGGTTCGTGCAGCAACATGTTCGACTGGGGCACGCACTGGTTCGACATGTTCTTCTTCTACAACGATGAGACGCCGGTCGAGTGGGTGCTCGGGCAGATCGAGCCCGAGGGCGGCCGGTCGATCTTCGGCGTACCGGTCGAGGGCCTGGGGGTCAGCCACTTTCGGTACCGTAATGGCGTCCACGGGCTGCTGACGACGAGCATGGAGCGCGACTGGCCCCTCCTCACCCGGCTCGTCGGCAGCGAGGGCGTCATCGAGGCCGGGTTGCGCGCGCCACTGCTGCGACTGTGGGGGGGCGCGCAGAACGGCTGGCAGACGGTCGCGCTCGACGGCGACAGCTCGCTGGAGGGCGAGGTCGCGGCGGGCGTGCGCGACCTCGTCGACGCGCTCAAACACGGGCGTGAACCGGAGTTGTCGGCGCGGAAGGCGCTCCAGGCGACGGAACTGATCTTCGCCACCTACGAGTCGAGTCGTCGGCGTGGCCGGGTCGACCTGCCGCTGACGATCGACGACTCGCCGTTGCTGGCGCGGTTGGCGGAAACAGTCGCCGTGGCCGACGGCCCGGCATAATACGGCATCGGCCTGTAGTTGCGCGAATGGTGCTGTCGTCCATTGTTGATGCCGGTACCAGTTCAATAGGTGAGGAGGCATACCGTGATGGCCCAGCGACGATTAACCCGCAGGCATTTCCTCAGTTTCGGCGCGGTGGCAGGCGTTGGGGCGCTGCTAGCGGCCTGCGGCGGGGGCGCCGATGTTCCCGCGACGGCCACGTCGGCGGGGCAGCCGACTGCGGCGGCGGGACAACCGACCACGGCGGCGGGGCAGCCGACCAAGGCGGCGGGACAGCCGACCGTGGCGGCGGGCCAGTCGACCGCGCCCGCTGGCGCGCCGAAATCTGCCACGGCTGGCGTGAAGTACGCCGAAGTCGTCACAACCATCCCCGCCAAGTTCACCGACTCACCGGTGCTGGCGGAGCAGATCAAGGCGGGGAAACTGCCGCCGATCAAGGAGCGGCTGCCCGAGGAGCCGCTCGTCGTCAAGCCGATCGAGATCGGGCGGTATGGCGGGACGGCGCGCGTCGGGATCTCCAACACTGACATCCTCGGGGGGGATCAAGGCTACCTCGGCGGCACTGTTCAGAACTTTCTCCGCTTCAACCCCGACTTGACGGGAGTGGTGCCGAACGTCGCAACGAAGGTCGACGTCTCCGAGGACAAGATGACCTACACAATCCATCTGCGCAAGGGGCTGAAGTGGTCGGACGGGGAGCCCGTCACCGCGCAAGATGCCCTGTTCTCGTTCGAGGACATCATCAAGAACACCGATATTACCCCGGCGGTGCCCCTCGATTTCCAGCCCGGCGGCAAGGTGATGGAGATGAGCGCGCCGGATGACCACACGATCGTCATAAAGTTCGCGGTGCCCTGGCCGCGCTTCCTGCTGGGGAACCTGGCGCACTACTATGGGTGGCAGAAAAACCGGCAGCTGCACCCGGCGCACTACCTGAAGCAGTTCCACAGCAAGTACAACGCGAAGGCGGATGAGGAGGCCAAGGCCGCGAAGTACAATTCCTGGATCGAACGCTTCACCGACACGATGAGTGCTGCGGTGAATCCGCAGCTACCGGCCCTCAGTGCGTTCGTCGTTGACCAGGTGACGCCCACGGTCGTCACCTTCCGGCGGAACCCCTACTTCTGGCAGGTCGACACCGAGGGCAACCAGCTCCCCTACATCGATGTCATGGAGATGGAGCGGCTGCAGGACGTGTCGTCCTACGACGCCAAGATCGTGACCGGGGCCTACGACTACGCCGTGGCCAACACGAGTGTCTTGAACTACGCCACCTACGATAATTCGGCGGCGGCAGGGAAATATCGGGTGCTGCTGTGGAGCAGCGGGCGCGGTGCCGAGGTCTTCTTCCAGGTCAACATGAATGTCAAGGACGAGGTGCTGCGCAAGATTCACCAGGACGTCCGCTACCGCCGGGCGCTATCCCTGGCGATCGACCGGGACCAGATCAACCAGCTCCTCTTCTTCGGCCGGGGGACCCCGCGCCAGCTGACGGTCATCCCCGAATCGAAGTACTTCAAGCCGGAGTACGAGCGGGGCTGGTCCGCCTTCGACCTCAACCAGGCGAATCAGCTCCTGGACGAGATCGGGCTGAAGTGGAACACGGACAAGACGGTCCGGCTGCGCCCCGACGGCAAGCCGATGGCGATCACCTTCGACTACTATGATGCCGAGGGGCCGAAGACGCCCGTCCTCGAGTTGGTGACGGAGTTCTGGCGGAAGGTCGGCGTCGACGTCTCGGCGAAGGCCATCACCCGGACGTTGCTGACCCCCAGGGTCAAGACCAACGAGGAGGCGATGTCGCTCTGGCATGGGGATGCTTCCACCGACGTCCTGCTCCCGGTCGACCGCAAGTGGAGTACCGGCAAATTCGGCGACGAGGGTACCATCGCCCCGCTGTGGAACCAGTGGTTCGAGACCGGGGGTAAGGGGGGCGAGGAGCCGGCCGACTGGTACAAGGAGGCGCTCACCACCTGGCAGAAGTACAGCGAGACGCTGGATCCCGCGCTGGCCGCGAAGGTGTTGCAGTCCCAGGCGGACAATGTCTGGTCGATCGGCACGGTGGGGATGGCTCCCTGGCCGTTCATCGCGAGGAACACCCTACGAAACGTGCCCGAGTCCGGAATCCATACCTGGGATGGGCTGTTCCAATATCCCTACCACGCCGAGACCTTCTTCTTCATGAAGTAGGCAGATGCCGCGTAGCACGGCGGCACGCCTGCCGGGGTCCCGCCGGTGTGGTGCCTGCCACACCGGCGGGTGGTAGCGGTCGCCGATGTCGCGGGCACAGTTGATCAGTGAGGACCCGCAAACTGCGGGGGTCCCCGGGTCTGTGGAGGAGGAAGATGGGCACGTATATCGTTCGCCGGTTCATGTACATGCTGCTGCTGCTCTGGTTCACCACGATGGTGTCCTACGCCATCATCGCGCTCCCGCCGGGCGATTACCTGACCTCCTACGTCGCACAGTTGCGCTCGCAAGGCGAGGATATCAACGAGGAGCAGATCGAGGGGCTGCGCCGGGCGTACGGGCTCGGCGACCCGAAGTACGTGCAATACCTCAAGTGGATGCGCCAGATGCTCGTCGAGCGGGACTTCGGCCGGTCCTTCGCCTACCGGCAGCCGGTGTCGCAGCTGCTGCTCGAGCGGCTGCCCGCCACGTTGCTGGTTTCCATCGGCTCGACGCTGGTGGTGTACCTCCTGGCGATCCCGATCGGGATCTATTCGGCGGTGCGACAATACTCGGCCGGCGACTACGTCTTCACGATCATCGGGTTCATCGGACTGGCGGTGCCCAACTTCCTCCTCGCGCTGGTCCTGATGCTGTTCTTCTATAAAACCTTCGGTGTCTCGGTCGGCGGGCTCACCTCACCGCAGTACGAGCTGGCCCCGTGGAGCCTGGCGAAAGTTCTCGACCTGCTCGTGCATCTGCCGGTGCCCTGGCTCGTGATCGGGGCGGCCGGCGCGGCATCGGTCATCCGCGTGATGCGCGCCACGCTGCTCGACGAGTTGAACCGGCCCTACGTGGAAACCGCGCGGGCGAAGGGCGTCAGCGAGTGGCGACTCCTGCTGCGCTACCCGGTCCGCGTCGCGCTCAACCCGATCGCCAGCACCGTCGGCTGGGTGCTGCCGGCGATGTTCTCGGGGGCGGTCATCACCTCGATCGTGCTCGGCCTCCCGACGGTCGGCCCGATACTCCTGCAATCGCTGCTGAACCAGGACATGTTCCTGGCGGCGAGCATCGTGCTGATCCTGACCGCACTGACCATCATTGGCACGTTCATCTCGGACCTGCTGCTGATGTTGCTCGATCCGCGGATTCGAATGGAGGGGGGGCGATAGGAAATGGCGGCGATAGCGCAGGAGATCGCGAACCGATTCCGCTGGGGTCGGGGGGGGAAAACGCGGCACGACCGACCGGTCGAGGAGCAACTGTCCGTCGCCTCGCCACGGCGCCTGATGTGGCTGAAGTTCCGGCGCCACCGCCTCGCCATGGTTGGGGCGGTCGTCGTCCTGCTGCTGTACCTGATGGTGCCGCTCAGCGGGTTCCTCGCGCCCTACGATGTGTCGGCGCGGACGCAGTACCCGTATGCCCCACCCAACCGGATCCACTTCCTGGATGAGGGGCGATTCCACCCCTTCGTCTACGCCCTAAAGGCGCAGAATGTGCCGGGATCGCTGGCGCGGACCTACGTCCCGGACCCGACCCGCAAGATCCCCGTGCGCTTCTTCGCGGGCGGCCGCGAGTACAAGCTCTCGGGCCTCATCCCGACCTCGGTGCATCTCTTCCAGGTCGACCAGGGCGGCGAAGTCTTCCTCTTCGGCACCGATAAGCTCGGACGGGACATCTTCTCGCGCGCCGTCAATGGCGCGACGATCTCGCTCTCGATCGGCCTGGTGGGCGTGTTCGTGAGTTTCGTGTTGGGGGCGGTCATCGGCGGTTTCTCGGGGTACTACGGCGGCGTGTTCGACACCATCACCCAACGCCTGATCGAGTTCCTCCTCTCGATCCCGACGATCCCGTTGTGGATGGGGTTGAGCGCGGCGATCCCGGCGGAATGGCCGGCGCTCCGCGTCTATTTCGCCATCACGATCATCCTCTCGCTGCAGGGCTGGTGCGGGATGGCGCGGGTGGTCCGGGGCAAGCTGCTGCAGTTGCGCGAAGAGGACTTCGTCCTGGATGCACAGCTCGCGGGGGCAAGCGACTGGCGGATCGTCGTCAGGCACATGCTGCCCGCCTTCATGAGCTACCTCATCGTCCACTTGACGCTGGCGGTGCCGGCGATGATCCTCGGGGAGACCGCGCTAAGCTTTTTGGGGCTGGGGCTGCGCCCGCCGATCGTCAGTTGGGGCGTGCTCATCCAGGATGCTCAGAATGTGCGGACGGTGCTGAACTATCCGTGGCAGCTCGCCCCAGGCCTCTTCGTCATCGTGACGGTGCTGGCGTTCAACTTCTTCGGTGATGGGCTGCGCGACGCCGCCGATCCCTATAAGAGTTGAGCCGGTGTTGTCGCAACCGCCGCGAGAGCCTGGCGGCTCTGCATGAGCGCGGCGCGGATGTTCCGACGGCAATATGACGCACAGCGGGGAGGCGGGATAGTGTCGAGGACACCGACGAAGATCGGCATCATCGGCTGTGGGGTGATCAGCGGCATCTACATCGAGAACGCGCAGCGACTCGAGGCCATCGAGTGCGTCGCGGTGGCGGACGTCAACCCTGCGGCCGCGCAGTACCGGGCCCAGCAGTACGGCATCCCGACGGCCTGCAGCCCCGAGGAGTTGCTGGCCGATCCCGCGATCGAGATCGTCGTCAACCTGACCCCGCATCGGCTGCACCGCCAGGTCGGCATGCAGATTATCGAGGCCGGCAAGAGTGTTTATAGCGAGAAGCCGCTGACGGTCTATCGCGAAGAGAGCCAGGAACTTCTGGCGGCGGCGGCGCACATGGGCGTCCGGGTCGGGAGCGCTCCGGACACCTTCTTGGGGGGTGCCTGGCAGACGGCACGGCAGGCGATCGACGACGGTCTCATCGGCACACCGTTCGCGGCGATGGCCACCGTGATGCATGTGCGGCGTTCTCCCGCAGAGACGCAGGGGGCGCGACCGGCGAGTTCGCCCACGCGCGCTACCGTCGCCGGGGCGATCAGCCGCGCCCAACTGGAAGGCCTCAAGTACGGCGCGAGCGTCGCCTTCGATCGGGGTCCGTACTACCTGAACGCCCTGATCGCGCTGCTGGGGCCGGCCCGACGCGTGGCGGGAGCGACGAGGGCGGTCTTCGACGAGGCGTCCCAGTTCGGGACCACGCTCAAGGTCGAGTCGCCGACGCACGTCGCGGGCATCATCGAGTTCTCCGGCGGGGTGGTCTGCCAGTTCCTGACCTCCAGCGACGTCTACGGGACCGGGCTTCCCCACATCGAGATCTACGGCACGGAGGGATCACTCCGCTGCCCCGACCCCAACTACTTCCCCGGTCCGGTCTACCTGCGCACGCCGGACAGCAAGGAGTTGGTCGCGCTTGCGTGCCAGCATAGCTACAACCAGGATAGTCGAGGCGTGGGGGTGGCAGACTTGGCGGTGGCCATCGAGCGCGGCCGACCGCATCGGGCGAGCGGCGAGATGGGGGCCCATGTGGTCGACATCCTCAACGCGATCCATGAGTCCGCAGACGAGGGCAGGCGGATCGAGCTCCAGACCACCTGTGCCCGACCTGAGGCGTTGCCCCTCGATCTCCCCGACTGGACCATCGACGACTGACTCTGCGTACTCAGCGAACTCGGGTCGGACCCAGGCTACTATAAAGATTGAGGTGGGAGACGATGCAACAAAGCATTCCGCTCGCTGCGGCGGGCGATAAGGGGCAGGAGCGCGTGCCGCTCATCGAGCTCAACGACCTGACGGTCCAGTTCTTCCTCGACGAGGGCACGGTTCGGGCGGTTGACGGCGTGAGCTTCCAAATTCCGGCCGGCAAGACCCTCGGCATCGTCGGCGAGAGCGGCTGCGGCAAGAGCGTGACCGCGCGTTCCATCCTGCGGCTTGAGCGGTCCCCCGGGCGGATCGTCAAGGGCGAAATTCTCTATCACCGACCGGTCCAGGCCACCGGGCCGACGCCCGACCCCGCTGTCACTGGCGCACACCCGCACGGTGGCACCGCGCGCGAGGTGATCGATATCGCCACGCTCAACCCGCGCGGGGAGGAGATCCGCCGCATTCGCGGCAACGAGATCGCGATGATCTTCCAGGAGCCGATGACCTCCCTCTCGCCGGTGCATACGATCGGCTCCCAACTGATGGAGGCGATCCTCCTGCACCAGAAAGTCGACCACAAGGAGGCCCGGGAACGGGCCATCGAGATGCTCGGGCGCGTCGGGGTATCCCAGGCTGCCCAGCGCATGGGTGACTATCCCCACCAGTTCTCCGGGGGGATGCGGCAACGCGCGATGATCGCGATGGCGCTGTCCTGTCGGCCGAACTTGCTGATCGCGGACGAGCCGACGACGGCGCTCGACGTGACGACCGAGGCGCAAATCCTGGAGCTGATCGCGGACAGCCAGCGGAGTTTGGGGATGGCGGTGATGCTCATCACCCACAACCTGGGTGTGGTCGCCGAAATCGCCGACGAGGTCGTGGTGATGTACCTGGGCAAGGTCGTGGAGCAGACCGACGTGGTGTCGCTGTTCTACTCCCCGCAGCATCCCTACACGCAGGCGTTGCTCGACTCGATCCCGCGCATCGGGAAGCGGGTCGAGGACCTGGAGGTGATCGTCGGCTCGGTGCCCGACCCCATGAACATCCCGCGCGGCTGTCCCTTCCACACCCGGTGCCGGGAATTCCTGCCGGGGCTGTGCGACACGGAGGTGCCGGAACTGCGGGAAGTGGCGCCGGGGCACAAAGTACGCTGCCTGAGGCGGTACTGAGTTGTAGCATCAGGGCACGAAGTACGCTGCCTGAAGCGGTAGCGACGGGAGGGGCGGGAGTGGGACTGGAGATGGTCACGACCGACACCGAGACGACGAGGGTCGACGCAGCGCCGCTGCTCGAGGTGAAGGACCTGAAGAAGCACTTCCCGATCCAACGGGGGCTGCTCCGCCGCACGGTGGGGCAGGTACGGGCCGTGGATGGTGTGAGCTTCACCATCGGGAAGGGTCAGACCTACGGCCTGGTCGGCGAGAGCGGCAGCGGGAAGACCACGACGGGTCGGATGCTGATGCGGGCGATCGAGCCCACGGCGGGCGAGATCTGGTTCCAGGACAGCGCGCTCGGCCGGGTGAACGTGGCGGACCTGGACACGGGGAGGCTGCGGCAAATCCGGCGCAACATGAAGATCATCTACCAGGATCCGTACTCGTCGCTGAACCCGCGCATGACGGTCCTGCAGGTCGTGGGCGAGCACCTGCTCGTGAACAAGCTGATGCGTGGCAAGGAGTTGGAGGGGCGGGTGGCCGAGCTCCTGCAGCTGGTGGGCTTGCGGCCGGAATACATGCACCGGTATCCGCACGCATTCAGCGGCGGGCAACGGCAGCGCCTCGCGATCGCACGGGCGTTGTCGATGCAACCGCAGCTCATCGTGTGCGACGAGCCGGTGTCGGCGCTGGACGTTTCGGTACAGGCACAGATCCTGAAATTGTTGCACGGCCTGCAGCGGCAATTCGGGCTGTCCTACCTGTTCGTGGCGCACGACCTGAGCGTGGTCGAGAATGTGTCGGATCGTGTCTCGGTGATGTACGTCGGGAAGATTGTGGAAACGGCATCGACCAAGGAACTCTACCGCCATCCGCTGCACCCCTACACCGAGGCGCTGCTATCGGCGGTGCCGCGGCCGGATCCCAAGGCGAAGAAGAAGCGGATCATCCTGCAAGGCGAGGCACCGAGTCCCGCGAATCCGCCGACGGGATGCCACTTCCACCCGCGGTGCCCGTATGTGCAGGACGTTTGTAAAGTCGATGAGCCGCCGCTGCGCGAGGTGAAGCCGAACCACTTCGCGGCCTGCCATTTCTCGGAGGAGTTGGACCTCAAGGGCGCGGTGGGTGCCGAATGAGTCGTCCGGAGCGGCCGGTCCGCGCGTACATCATCTGTTACGCGCTTTGGCTGCTCACCGCAGCCGTGGGGCTGCTCGACTTCGCCGCCGCGCGGATGTGGCTCCAGGAGGGCTACGTCCTGCTGGGGCTCAGCCCGTGGGGCTTCGCCGCCGCGCGGAACTTCGGCCTGATCCTCTTCGCCCTGCTGTGGGTCGGGGGCATCCTCTACGCGGAGGACCACTACCGTAACGGCGTCGTCAAGCAGCGGCTCTGGGCGCGGTTCAAGGCGATCACCGTCGCGCAGCTAGTCCCGCTCGTACTGACGCTGTGTTTCCTGTTGTACCGTCGCCTCGTGCGCTAGAACCGCGACCGGCCTCACGATTCCAGGAGCTGAGGAAGGCCAGTTGCCCGCCGACGCACGAGGCCACGGGAAAAGGGGGCGGGCGTCATGTGCATCGCGGAGAACCATAGCGCAAGGACAGCGCCTGGCACCATAGTGGGTCCGACCGCCCGGCTGCACCAAGGGCACCACCCGGGCGGCCGGACCCACGAAAGCACACCGCTGATTCGCGGCCACTGCCCGGCGGACGGGGGCGGGCATGGGTGCCTCCCCCGACGATCCGCGACCATGAAAGGAGCACGCACCTTGGCTACCCCTCGCACGAAGGTCGGCATCATCGGTGCCGGCACCATCAGCGGGATTTACCTCCAGAATGCGCAACACTTCGAGGCATTCGAGGTCGTTGCGGTCGCGGACACCCGCCGGGAGGCGGCCCAGTCCCGGGCGGCGGAACACGGTGTGCCCCGGGGGTGCGGCGTCGAGGAACTGCTGGCCGATCCGGCGATCGAACTCGTCATCAACCTGACGCCCCACCGTGTACATGGGCCGGTGGGACTCGCTGTCCTCGAAGCCGGCAAGCATGTGTACAACGAGAAGCCCCTGACGGTCCACCGGGAGGAGGGCCAGCGGATGCTCGCCCTAGCTGAGGAGCAGGGGCTGCGGGTCGGCGGCGCGCCCGATACGTTCCTCGGCGGTGCCTGGCAGACCGCGCGCCAGCTCATCGATGAGGGCGCGATCGGCGAGCCGGTCGGCGCGTTCGCCCATCTGCTGGGCCGCCGCCCACCCGGTGCGCCGCGACGGCAGACCGAGGGTTACACCAGCTTCTATGTGACCGATTCCTTCGAGTATGGCGGCGGGCTGCTCTTCGACCGGGGGCCGTATTATCTCAACGCGCTGATCAACCTGCTCGGCCCGGTGCGCCGCGTGACCGGTTCGGCGCGTATCACCTGGCCGGAGCGCTCCGACCGTGGCACCCCCACCAAGGTCAACGCCCCGACCCATACGGCAGGGGTGCTTGACTTCGCGAATGGCACGGTCTGCACCATGGTGATGACCTACGACGCCTATGACACCGGCTTGCCGCACATCGAGATCTACGGCAGCGAAGGCTCGCTCCGTTGCATCGACCCCAACAACTTCGGCGGTCAGCTATTCCTGCGGAGGCCCGATAGTCCGGATCTCGTCCCGGTCGAGGGCCGGTACGGCTACAACGCGAACAGTCGCGGGGTGGGCGTCGCGGATATGGCCGTCGCGATGCGCAACGGTCGCCCACACCGGGCGAGCGGCGAGATGGCTTTCCATGTGGTCGACATCATCACGGCCATGCACGAGGCATCGGACCAAAACCGGCACGTCGAACTCCAGAGTACCTGTGAACGCCCCGCGCCGCTGCCTATCGGCCTGGCCGACTGGACAGTGGACGAGTAGCGATTCGGCGTGCGGGACGCTGGCCGCGCCGTGCTCGATGCGCGGCTATACAGGAGGCACTGACGGATGCTGAAGCTTGGAGCGATGGAACACTGGTTCGATGGCGAGCCGATCGTCCCGGGGAGGACCCTGGCAGAGCGGCTCGCCAATCTGGAAGCCTGGGGCTACCAGGGGGTCCAGCTCGGGGTCCTGACGCGTGGGCTGGGCGTACCCGAGATCAAACAAGCCTTCGCGCAGACCAGCATCAAACTGCTGATCCACGGGCGGCGCGGACAACTGCTGGCGGCGGACCCGGCGACGCGGCAATTCGCGGTGGAGGAGATTAGCAGGGGACTGCGGGAGGCGGCCGAGTTGGACGCCGTGGGGGCGATCGTGGTGCCGATACGTGTGCAGGTCGACATCCCCCCCCCCGCGCCACCCGCATTCGGGTCGCGCCCGATGAAGACCGTGGTCGACCTGGAGCGTGAACTCCTCATCGAGGGTCTGTCCAAGATCGCGCCGGTTGCGGAGCAGGTCGGCAAACCGGTCATCCTGGAACCGCTGAATCGCTACGAGACGCATCTCCTCAGGACAGTGGGACAAGCGGCGGAGATCTGTCGCGCGGTGGGCAGCCCGGGCATCAAGCTGATGGCCGACTTCTTCCACATGAACATCGAGGAGTCCGACATGGGCCGGGCGATCGAGGAGGTGGCAGACTGCCTGGCCTATGTCCATCTGGCCGACAGTAATCGCTATCAGCCCGGTGTGGGCCACTTGGACTTCCGTCCTGGCCTGGCGGCCCTGAAGCGGATCGGCTATGACGGCTACCTGACCCTGGAGTGCAAAATCCTGGGCGCGGATCAGGGCCAAGCCCTGGTTGAGACGGCGCGCCATATCCGCACGATCTGGGACGAAGTCTAGTTTCTCCTCATAGCGCCTGGTGACCAACCGTCATCCCATGATTGTGGCACCGGGCACCGCACTCGCTGGCGGTAGGCGGGTTGAACGTCGATGAGCGAGGAGGTGGGGCGATGCGGTTGGGGATCGACACGTTCAGCCTGCGCTGGCAGGGCTGGGATGCTTTCCAGTTCCTGGAGTACGCGGCGGGGAGTGGCCTGGAGAATGTGCACTTCTCCGAGCGCGGCAATCTCGCTTCGCTTGACGAGGGCTATCTGCGCGCGCTGAAGCACCGGGCCGAGGCGTTAGGCGTGACGATCGAACTCGGCATGCTGAGCTTCGATCGTCACGCTCGCCTCTTCAATCCGGCGTTGGGCACGGGCGAGCAGCAGCTCGGGGACATGGCCCGCGCGGCCAACATGGTCGGCTCGCCGATCGTCCGGTGCGTGCTCGGCAGCGCGGAGGATCGCATTGGTCCGGTCCCGTGGCAGGAACACCTGGAGGAGTGCGGCCGCACGCTCCGGGCTGCGGCACCGGTGGCGCGCGACCTCGGGATCAAGTTCGCGGTCGAGAATCACGGCGGGGTCGACCTGCTCGCGCGCGAACTGCGGGCGCTGATCGAGGCGGTGGGACCCGACGTGGCGGGGGCCTGCCTCGACACCGGGAATCCGGTCTATGGTGGCGAGGATCCGGTGCTCAGCGCCGAAATCCTGGCACCATACGTCCTCAGTACCCACGTGCGGGACAGCCGTGTCTGGGCCGTTGAGGACGGCGCTCTGGTCCAGTGGGTGCCGGTCGGCCAGGGCCACGTCGATCTCGGGCGGATTCTGGCGATCCTGGCGGAACAGGCCCCGGACGCGCCCGTCGACCTCGAGATCATCGCCGGCGTGCCGCCGAAACACCTCGCCTATCTCGACCCCGCGTCGGATTACTGGCGGCTGTATCCGGAGATGTCGGCGGCGGATTTCGCCCGGTTCCTCGCGCTCGTCCGGCGGGGTCAGCCGGGGCCACTCGACCAACTGGTGGCGCCAGCCGGGGTGCGCGGGCAGCCGACCGGCGACCTGGGGGAACGGCTGAAGGCGCAGCAGCTGCGCCAGTTCGAGGAGAGCGTGCGCTATTGCCGTGAAGTGCTTGGCATCGGCGAACCGGACCGATCGCCCGGGCGCGGCGGATAGCGCGCGACCTGGCTCGTTGCCCGGCAGGTCTCGCCGGGGCATGCCGGACCTTCCAGGCCGAGTCTGGCGGCGCCCCCCTATCGGGGCGACAGGGCGATGCTACGACAGGGGCGGTCGGCCCTCGGTCGCGTAGCGGCGGGACTTGTTCAAGTCTGTGGGCTGTTTGATAATGGAGGGAGGGCCGGGTGATTAAGGTAGGCCTTGTCGGCTACGGGTTCGCCGGGCGTGGGTTCCACGCGTATCTCCTCGGGTTGGTGCCAGAACTCCAGTTGGTCGCGGTCGGGACCCGCGATCCCGGCCGCAGGCAGCAAGCGCAGGACGATTATGGCGTGGCCACCTATGCCACCCTCGACGAGATGCTCGCGCACGCCGACGTGGACCTGATCGTCGTGGCGACCCCGCACGATACGCACAAGGACCTCGCCTGCCGGGCGATGGACGCCGGGAAACATGTCGTCGTGAACAAGGTGATGTGCCTGACCACCGCCGAGGCGGATGCGATGCTCGCCGCGCGCGATCGGAATGGCGTGCTGTTGAGCGTTTTCCAGAACCGCCGTTGGGATGGTGACTACCTGACCGTCCGGCGTGCCCTCGACGCCGGGTGGCTCGGCGCGCCGTTCCTCTTCGAGTCGTCCGTGCTCGGTTACCGGCCACCGCGCGGCTGGCGCGGCGATGCCGGGTCGGGCGGTGGGGTGCTCTTCGATTGGGGCGCACACCTGATCGACCAGGCCCTACAGCTGGTTCCCGGCCCGGTCGCGTCGGTCACCTGCGATATCCAGTATCGCGGCTGGGGCGCGACGATCGGCAGCTACGCCCGGCTCCTGCTCCGTTTCGCGAACGGGGTCCTCTACAGTGTCGAGGTCGGCAATCTCGTCCGTGCCGAGACGCCGCGCTGGCGTGTCTTGGGCGAGCGCGGGGCACTGGTCAAGAACGGGCTCGATCCGCAGGAGCGCGCTATGCTGGCGGGGAATATTGCCTCGGCAGTCGAAGACCCGGCCCACCGCGCCCGCATTACCACCGACTTCGATGGCCTCGCTGCGGAGCTGGTTGTCGAGGGTGTTCGCGGCGACTGGCCGGCATACTATCGCAGCGTCGCTGCCGCGCTCGCGGGCGCCGCACCGCTCGCCGTTACCCCCGAGGAGGCGCGGCGCGGACTGCTCATCTTCGACGCCGCGATGGCCGCGGCGCGCACCGGCGAGACGGTCCGCCTCGCGGCGGGGAGTTGAGCACGACCAGTGGTCGGCACGCCCCAGGATTGGCCGTTCCCACTGTCGGTGAGCGATGCGTCCGCCTGTCGCACACGGCCCGCTGGTACACGCGAAGGAGGGCACGAGCGGCACCGGCGAAATCGCGCAGGGGCCGGGGACGGCACTGGCCGGCGGAATCCCGGCGGCGGTGCGTCAATAACGAGTGCCCGACGGCTCGCCCCGCCAGGTAGTTGCGCCAATGATCATCCGAGGGCAGGTGGCGGGCAAGGCGACCCACTGGATCTGGAATGGGGAGGTTGTGTCGTGTTCCACCGCCCAACACTTCGCCGACTTGGCCTCTGGCTCTGGCGCTCCCGCGACATCGACGCCACGCCCGGGGTGGGGACCGCTGGAGCTACCTCGCGGAACGAGCCGACGCCGATGCTCACCCCGGTCGCGACACCCGCGCTCGATGGGACGATTGTTGTAGAGTGCCCTACCAATCCATTACCCAGGTCCTGCGAATCCCACCACGAGCGGGGACTGCGCATGGTCGAGGCACACCGCTGGAACTGGGCCCAGCGCGAACTCGAGCGGGCGATGAGCACGGCGACAGACGAGTCGGTCGCGGCGGATCTGACCAGCGTGCGCGAGGTGCGCCGCCAGCTCCGCGTGCTGCAAAAGTGGCCCTACGACGTCCCCGCACACCTCGCCCTCGGTCGCTGCTACTTCGAGTTGGGGCTCGGCGAGGACGCCGAGGACGCCTTCCGTCGCGCCCTCGCCCTCGCCCCCGACGAACCGGCGGCCCCCTATTTCCTCGCCCTGGAGTTCGCCTTCCGCGGTGAGCGGGCAGTGGCCGAGGGCTACTACGCCCGGGCGCGTGCCCTCGCCCCGGAACTCCCGCCGTTCGCCGATTGCCTCGGTGAGCAAGAGATCGCGAGGAGCGGGGGTACTCCCGAGCGCTGACCGGGATTGCTGCCGTTTCCCGGCCCTTCCGCAAAGAGCGGGATCCGGTTTGAGTGTATCGGCGAAGTGGGGGATACCGGGTGGAGAGGGGCAGGTAGGGGGTGTTCCAAGCCTTACCATCACCCAATTGCGCCCCGTCAGACCTGTTCTGGGCGGGATTTCACGCATATTACAGAAGGGCCCTTCCCCTGCGCGCTCATGGGTCTAACTGCGGGGGTGTTTGATGCGGCATCCTCGTCCGCATTCCAGAGCAGTTCCCGTACATTGTCGCTCGGTCGCGAAGTAAGGACAGTAACTGATGGGCGAAGCGAATGCTTCCGAGAAGGGGCCGAGTCAAGCGCGTGTCACTATCAAGGATGTCGCCCGGGCAGCGATGGTATCGGTGACAACCGCGTCGATGGTCTTGAATAGTCGACCGACGGCGCTCCCGATCGGTGAAGATGCGCGCCAACGCATCCTCGTCGCGAGCGCCGAGTTAGGTTACCTCCCTAATCTCTTCGCCCAGCGTCTGCGGACTGGCCGCAGCCGCACCTTGGGGGTGATGGTCACGACGATTACCGATCCCATCACCGACGAGGTGGTCCACGCCGTGGATGTGGTCGCCCGCGAGCGGGGCTACCACACCTTGCTCACGCTGAGCGGCATGGGACTCTCCACCGCGGGGCAACCGACAGCCGGCGAAAGCATCGCCGATCGCTTCGTTGACGGCATGCTTGTCTGCGGCTTTCAACTGGTGGGCTACGCGCCCTTCCCCGGCGTAGCCCAGCGTCACCGTGGCTCGATCACCGCCATCGCCAATATCTCCGGCCTACCCTCCTTCTCGGTGGACGTGGACATACGCCGGGGCGTCTCTATGGCCTTGCGCCACCTCCACGAGCTCGGCCACCGTCGGCTCGGGATCATCTACGACTCGAGACATGAGGCGATGTGCGACCGCTGGGCGGCATTCAACGACTTCGTCCAGGAGGCGGGCCTGCCACGAGTGCCGGGCTACATACAGGCGACGGAGGCAGGGTACTACGAGGGTGGTCAGCTGGCCACCGCGCAAATCCTGGCACTGCCCACACCGCCGACCGCTATCTTGGCCGCGAATGACCAGATGGCGCTTGGGGCGATCCATGCCGCCTGGCGACGAGGGGTGCGCGTACCCGACGAGCTGTCGGTCGTGGGGTTTGACGATGTCGCCATGGCGGGTTATATGGTGCCGTCGCTCACGACGGTGCGGCAACCGATCGCCGAGATGGGCCGTAGGGCCACGGAAGTCCTCATCGACCTCCTCGAAAGGCGCGGCGATCCGCTGCAAGTAGCGGATCGCCTGCTGCAACCCGAGTTGGTCATCCGCGACTCCACCGCGCCCCCGAGCACACCGTGAAGGAGACCGCGAAGTTGTCGTGTGCTAAGCCGTAAACGACCTGTCCTGGACGAGAAGTCTATCCATGCGGCGTCACGCGGCTCTTGAGTAGACGTGGTGGAGGCCGCCCAGGACCGGGACCGCATGGACACTACTGCACTGCTCGCCGCACGATGTCTCGGCCGTTGTGGCCTCTGGGACCCGTTGCCCAAGGCCTTGATGCGGCCGGTCGCGGTTGAAGTAGGCCACATACTCCCGTAGCAGGCGTCGCAGGTGGGCCTCGCCCAGGACGAGGACGTGGTCGAGGCAGTCGCGCCGCACACTGCCGAGGAAGCGCTCGCAGGTGGCGTTCTGCCGCGGCGCGCGGTAGGCGGTGCGCACCACCGTGATGCCCGTGGTTGCGGCGACGCGGGCGAAGTCTGCCCCGTACTTGCGGTCGTTGTCGCGGATGAGGAAGCGTGGCCGCTGGCCGAAGGGCGTCGCCTCGCGCAGTTGCTGGGCGGCCCAGGCATCCGTCGGATGGCGCGTGACACCGACGTGGACCACGCGACGCGTGTAATCTCCGATCGAGAAGATGCTGCTGGCGAACCTCAGCGGTAAGGCCGGGTGCGCCGGAAAGGTCACGCCGCCGGGGCGAGTCGGGCGAACGCGGAGACGCGCGTCTGCGCGCGTGGTCGCTCGGCGAGCCATGCCGCCACGCGGTGGAAGTTGAGCGCGATGGCGATGAGCAGGTGTAACAGGCGCGTCTTGGCGAGGCCGCGATAGCGCGTCCGGCGCAGGTCGCCGATGGACACGCCCTGCGAGAAGGTGCCTTCGATCCCCGCCCGGGCGCGGTACCGCGCCCGGAACTCCGGTGTGTGCCGACGCCGCCGCGCGTCGTGGAGCGCTTCATACAACGGCTGCGGGCGGATGGCGAGCGCGCGCGCGCGATCGGAGGACACGCAGCGTTGGCGGGCCGGACAGTCGCGACAGTCGGCGTAGTCGAAGCGGATATTGATAATGGCGTGCCCGGCGCTGTCGCGCGTTGGCTTCCAGATCCGGCTGGACCGGCCCTGCGGGCAGATCGCGCGCTCCTGCTCCCAGTCGACCGCGAACTGCGCGGCGCCGAACCCCTCTCCCGCGCGCGCCTGCCAACTGTAGTCTTCGTGAATCGGGCCGAGCAGGGTGCAGTTGTGCGCGGTCTGGCTGGTGACCAGATGGTCGGCGGTGACATCGCTCGTGTCCGCGAGGTGCTCGCGCGGTGCCAGGCCGCGCGCCGCCAGCCGCGCCTGGACCGCCGCCGTCACCGCATGGTCGACCGTTGTCGCTACCGTCGTATCCGCGTCGGTCACGATGCTCGGAAGCGCAGCGTCACAGGTTTCCGTGAGGTGGACTTTGTAGCCGGTCCAGATCGTCTCGCGCTTCTTGCAATAGCGGGCGTCGGGGTCGTAGGGCGAACTGATCACCACCGCCGACGGCGGCAAATCGCTCGCCGCCCGCCAGCGGACAGGCTCGTCGGCGTGGAATTGCTGCACCCAGACCCGCCGCAGCGTCTCTATCGCCGGCACCTGCGCCAGCCACGCAGCCGTCTCGCTCGCGAAGACCACGGCGAGCAGGGCGCGCCCGTCGGCCCCGATCTGCGCGGCGAGCGCCACCCGCTCGGCGAGCGCGTCCGGCAGGCGATACTCCTCGAAGCGGCGGCCGTAGCGCGCATACCAGTCCGCCGGAACCTGGGAGCGCAGCCAGTCGGGAGCCACGGCGGCCAGCGTGTTCAGCGCGTGCCGCAGCGTCTCCCCGACCAACTCGAGCCGGTTGAGTACGTGGATCGCCGCCAGCACATGCGTCGAATCGATGCGCTGGCGGCTCCGTGGCTTGACCAGCCTCGCCTCCTTGAGCGCCGCCAGCAGCGTCTCGAACAGTACCGTCTCGGCACCCGCGGCGATGAGGCGGGCGCGGAACTCGCTCAAGACGGAGGCGTCGAAACCGGGGTCCTCCAGCGCCAGGCAGAGGGCATACTTCCAGTCGATGCGCCCGCGCACCGCGTCGGCGGCCTGGCGGTCCGACAAACCCTCCGCGAACTGGAAGATCGTCGCCAGGGCGAGCTGCGCCGGGGCGACCGCGGGCTGACCGTCCCTCGGGAAGAGTGCGGCGAACTGCGGGTTGCTATAGATCGGCCCAAGGGCGTCGTACACCCGCAGGTAGGCGTTACCGCGCGGGAAGGCGGCGCGCGCCACGCGGGCGGTATCCTCTGGCAAGCAGTATACAATCGGCGCATGTAGCGACATGAATGGCCCCCACTCACGAACGGCTAGCGACCCTACGCCATGCCAGGGCACCATCTTACCCCCGCCCCGCCACCACCGTCGCCCTCAACGTCCCGCTCAATTAGGGTTCACCAGCAGCATCTCGGGAACTGGTTCATCGGCAGGTTTGATACTGATGGCGAAGTCGGAGCGAGCGTTGGTAGGCTGAATTGATAGGGATAGGACTCATGGTGCGAGGAGGGAGGGAGGAGCTGCTGCGCCCGCAACCGTTGCCGCCGGTGCCCGAGGAGACCGCGCGCGTCGCCCGCGCGGCGCTCTCGCCAAGCCATCCGTACCTCCGGCTGGCCGATGCGTTGGGTGAGGTGTTCGCCGACGTGGCGTTCGCGGATCTGTTCCCCGTCCACGGGCGGGCCGCCCTGGCACCGTGGCGCTTGGCCCTGGCGACCCTCCTGCAATTCGGCGAAGGGTTGTCGGATCGCCAGGCGGCCCAGGCGGTGCGCGGCCGGATCGACTGGAAGGACGCGCTGCGCCTGGAACTCGGCGACGACGGGTTCGATGGCTCGGTGCTGCGCGAGTTCCGGGGGCGGCTGCTGGCGCACGATGCGACCACGCGGCTCTTCGACCTGCTGCTCACCTGGTCCCGCGAGCGCGGGTTCGTCAAGGCGGGCGGGCGGCAGCGGACCGACTCGACCGCCGTCTGGGGGCCGTCCGGGGCCTGCACCGTCTGGAACTCGTCATCGAGGCGATGCGGCACGCCCGCCACCGCGAGGCGGTTGCGGCACCGGCATGGTTGCAGGGGCACGTCCACGTGGCCTGGGTGGGCCGCGACGCGCAGGGCGCGGACCACGAGCGCCTGCCCGACAAGCCGGCGGCCCGCGAGGCTCTGGCCCTCGCGGTCGGCGCGGATGGCTTCGCGCTGCTCGGGGCGCTCCACGCGGATGACGCCTCCTCGTGGCTGCGCGCGGTGCCCGTCGCTGAGATGCTGCGGCGGATCTGGCTGCAGCATTACACGCGCGCCGACGACGCCGTCCAGTGGCGGACCGGGCCGGATCTCCCACCCGCCGCCCGGTTCGTCAGCTCGCCCTACGACGAGGCGGTCCACCTGGCCTGGCACCGGTCGATGCACCGGATCAGGTACAAAGTCCACTTCACCGAGGTCTGCGACGATGCCCAGCCGCCGCTGATCGTTCACGTCGAGACGACCACCGCGCCGGTCGTCGATGGCGACATGACGTCGGTGATCCACGCCGCGCCCAAGGAGGAGCGGCGGCTGCCCCGCGAGCATGCCGTCGACACCGGTTCCCTCGAAGCGGCGTTGCTAGTGACCAGCCGCAAGGAGTACGGCGTCGACCTCGTCGGCCCCACGCGCCTCGACGACCACTGGCAGGCGCAGGAGCTGACCGGCTTCGCCCTGGGCCGCGCGGTGGTCCGGTGTGGGGCCGTCGCGCCCCGGCACGGGCCGATCCCCGTCGTTGCCGGCCGAGCGTACGCGGATCGTCCCGTGCCGGGGCGCGGGAACGGTCGTGGTGGGACAGATCCCCGTGAGACGCCCCGCCGCGACGGTGCATGCCGTCCGGCCTGAACGTCGTGCGCGTCGTCGCATGGTTCGCCGGGGCGCCACGGGCGGGCGCAGGGAGCGCGCCCGCGGTCAGCCACCACCGACCGCGCCAGGCGGCGCGGCCTGACCCCACCGCCGGTGTCGCGATCGCGCCGGCGTCCCGCGCTCATGGCCCTCGCCGTGGTTGTGGGACGCCGCGCGCTCAGCGCGGCGTCCCAGCGAGGATGCGCCGCCCGAACTGCCCGAGCAGCACCGCGCCCCCGTGGTCCTCGAAGCGGGCGCGCTCGAAGTACTGCACCGGGTAGGCGTTGCCATCCTCCAGCGTCTCCGTGAAGACCTCGGTGAGCGGGAAGCCGAACTGGGCCAGTCCGCCGTGCGCCTGCCAGTAGGTCAGGAAGGCGCCGCCGAGATTGTGCTGCGTCTCGGCGAAGTAGGTGGCGTCGGGCTGCGACGCGGCGGGCGGGTTGGGCGGGTGCAGGCGGCGACCGAACTGCCCGAGCAGGACGAGCGGCCGCCCCTGACCGTCGCGGTGCAGCTCCATGCGCACGCGCTCGAAGTACTGCACGTCGTATTCCTCACCGTCCTCCAGGCGCTGCCGGAAGACGTCGCTCAGCGGGTAGCCGTTGAGCGCCAACCCCCCCTGTGCCTCCCACTGCGCCCGGAAGGGGCCCGCGATGCAGTACGTCGTCTGCGGGGCGAAGCACCGCGGGCTATCGGGCGCGGGGGTGGCGCTCGGCGACGGGCTCGGGGCGGGGGCCGGGGACAGTTGCTCCCCTTCCGTCCGGAAGGCCCAGCTGGTGTCCGTGCCGTTCGCGTTGATCGTCACCCGATAGTCGGTGAAGGGCGTCAGGGGCCGGCGCGGCACCAGGACGATCGCGTTGTAGCCCGTGAGGACGGCCCGCCCCGTGGCCTGCGCGGCCGGATCGGGGTGCGTGAACGTGTTCCCGTCGTACACGCAGGACTCCAGCCCCGCGCCCCCCGCGGTCGCCAGCGCCCCGCGCGTGCCCGCGCGGACCGGCTCGGCCAATTGGAGGAGCACGAAGCCGCCGACGGGATACGCGTAGCCGCAGGTGCCGACCGGGTCGGGGTACTCGCCCCCGATGGCCCCGGTGAGGAACGGTTATAGCCCGTCGGCGGCCGGCCAGCGCACCGGGTACCGGGTCGCGGCGGGGCGAGTCGTCTGGCCGCGGATCACGTTCAGGCAGCCGCCCCAGCCGAACGCCCCCCCGGCTTGCGGCTTCGTATAGGCCCCGTAGCCGGCGGTGGCGAGGCGCGGGGAGACGAGCGGGAGGGCGTGGAACGGGGCGGTCAGCCAGATCTCCACGGCCGCACGTTCCGCGGTCGGGCCGGGACCGGCGGCGAGGTCGCTCTCCCGTGCGGCCCGGTCCCCCGCGTCGGTATACCACGGCGAGGCGCTATCCTCGCGATGTTGCAGGGTATTGGTCTCCACGATGTACCGCGCGTGCAGGCGGCAATCGGCGCTCGCGGCCGGATCGTCCTGGACCGGGGCTTGGGCCGCCAGCGCGCGGTAGGCGTTGAGCGTCGCCAACCACGTGGCATCCTCGGCGGGCCGTTGCCAGGGCGTATCCGCCCGGACGGGCGGCGCGGCGAGGCCGAGCCAGGCCGGGAGCAGGGCCAGGATGACGACGATGATGACGGGGCCACGATAGCGCATGATCACGCTCCTCACTGGGTTCACGATGGACCGGGTGCGTCGCCGGTTCGCGAGCGCGTCGGCGGCTTGCCGTGCTGCGCACGGCGCGGGGAGCGGCATCGTCCCCCGCCCCCGCATCCTCGGGGGCGGGGGCGAAATCGCGGGGCGGCGTGAGCGGACACGCATCGCGGATCGCGGTGATCGGCGCCGCCGGGAAGGCGCGCTCGTGCCGCATGCTCATGGCGCCAGGCGCGCGAAGATGATCAGGTTGCTGTCGTAGGCCTGCCGCTCCGGCACCCAGGTGCCCGCGCCGGTGATCAGGTTCAGGTTGGCGTCGGGGGCCGTGCCGAAGATGCTGGTGAGAGGGGCCGCCTCACGCACGTAGTACTCCGTCCCCAGGACCCGGAAGCCCCGGGCGGTGCCCGCCTCGTCGACCACGATGAGGAGATCGCCCGGGGCGAGGAACCTGAGGTCCCAGAAGACCCCGCGGGGGTCGCCGCTGTTGGCGTCGCGGCCGTCGACCTTGCCGTCGATGGCCGCGTTGCCGACCGCGCCCGGCGGCGGGCCGGGGGCGTACCAGCCGACCGTCGCGAGGTCGTCCGGCTCGCCCATCGCCCCGTCGGGCGTCAGGCCCACCGGGATGACCGGGGCGGAGACGAGGATCGCCGGGATGCAGAGGCGGGCGGGCGGCGCGGGCGGCGCGGCCACCGGCGGCGGGACCACCCCGCCGGCGAACGGGGCGCAGGGGTCGTCGGGCGCGTAGGCGCGCGGCGTCGCGGCGGGGGTGACCGCGGTCGCGGCCCGGGTCGGTGTCTCGCGCGCGGCGGTCGCGGCCACTGTGGCCGCCCGCGTCGTCGTGGCGGGTGGCGGGGTGCGCGGCACGGTCGCCACGACGGTCGCTGGGGACGCAGCGGTCGCCACGAGCGGGGTGCTCGTCGGCGCGGGCCCGCCGCCGCAGGCGACGAGCGCGAGGAGCAGGGCCAGCCCGGCGAGACGGGGGCGCGGGATGGCGAAGGGTGCGTGCATCGGTGTCCTCCTGTTACGGCGATGTGGTCGGCGGCGTTCCGGGGAGTGCGACGCGGCCCTGTCCGCCGACCGCCACCTGCCCGACGGTCGGCTCGAGCCGTGGTGCCGAGCGGCGCCGCCTGGTGTGCGCGCCGGTCGTCGAGCACATCCGCGCTCGTCGTGGTGCGGCGCCGTCCGCAGCAGGGAAATGCCCCCCGGAAACGCCCGCGCGGCGGTCGTTCAGCGCTACCCACACGCTGGCGGGTACCGGCGACGGTGGTGCGCTATCGTCGCGTCGCACCAGTGCTGCCTTTCGAACAGCCCCGTGCGGTCAGGTCACCAGGGAGCGGCCCGGACGCGAAGCCCGGGGCGATCCCCAGCGGTATCCCGCCCCGCACCTAGGGCAGCCCGACCCCGACCGCGTCGACGCCCGTCGCGACCCAGGCCCCGTCGCGCCACTCGACGAGGACCGCGAGTCCCTCGCCGCGCAGCGCCCGGTGGGTATCGTCGGGGAGCTGGACGGGGACGCCGGGGGTGCCCGGGGCGCAGGGCGAACCGGTCGGCGGGGCGACCGGCGTGGCGCCCGTGGCGGGCGGCGGCCGGAAGGTGATAGCGCTCCGGTACCCCTCGAGTCGCATCGTCGTCAGGCGGACGCCCTCGTCGCGCGCGTCCCCCGCCGCCGAACCGTCGAGATTGAGCAGCGGGACGAACGCGACGGGGCTGAACTGCCAGATCGGCGTGCCGACGACGGTGAACTCGACGAGGCAGCGGCGGCCGACGCCGTCGCTGCCGTCGATCAGGCGCCGCAGGTCCTCCAGCACCTCCGGGCGCAGCCCTGCCGGGGCCGGTCGGCCGGCGGCGAGGTCGCCGAGCGCCCGCAGGACGGTCCCGGCCACCGCCAGCTGGTCGAGGCGATCCGCGTCGCGGGGGTCGGTCGTGGCGACGGCGGCCGCCGACCCCGGCCGCGCGACCGCGCCGGTGGTCGGGGGCGCGGCCGGGGTCGCCGCAGGGGCGGTGGGGGCGATGGGGGCGGGCGCACCGGCCCCGCTAGCCGCCGGTCGCGAGGGCGGCGAGCAGGGCGAGGGCGACGAGCGCGGCGATGGGCGGGCGGGCGGGTACGGCGTGCATCGCGGTCCTCCTGCGCGGCGACTACCGGGCCAGGGTGTCCGAAGAGGTGTCCAACCGGATGTCGGTCACGGTCCAGCGCCCGCCGCGCCGGGCGAGGGCGACGGTCACCCGCTGGCGCGCCAGCGGTCGCCGCACCGTGCGGGCGGGCTGGCCCGGCGCGGCGTCGTGCGCGACGGTCACCGTCCCGAGGAGCCGCGCGCTGAGGCGGGCGGTGTCGGCGGTCGGCGTGGGGGCACGCTCCCAGTGGACCGGCACCAGCGGCGCGAACGCGGTCAGGCGGGCCGGGGCGGCGAGGGGGGCGTTGCTGGCCGCGATCGAGCGGGCGATATCCTCCCGGATCTGCGGGCTCAGCTCGCCCGGCAGGTCGCGGCCCTCCGCCGCGGCCGCGATGGCGACGAGGACCAGGTTGGCCGCGCGCGCCTGGGCGAGCAGGCCCTCGGGGCCGGGCGTGGTCGCCGCGGGCGTGGGCGTGGCCGCCGCGCGGGACGGCGCGGCGAGCAACGCCAGCGCGAGGAGCGCCGCGAGGCCGCGCCGCGACCATGGCGCGCGACGACCTGCACTCCGCGCGCGAATCGCTCCCTCGGTCATGTCTCCCCCGTTCCCCCGGCGACGCCGGTCCTGGTGCCCGCACCTCGCGTGCAGGGGTAGTGTAGCAGATTTGCTATATACCGGTCGCCGGTCCCGGCCGATACTCGGCCCCATGGACGCATCAACGGTCGCCGACTCCGTCTTCCCCCGGGCCGCCTTCGGCCTGGTGCTCCGGGCCGCCCGGTTGGCCGGCGGCCTGACGCAGGAGGCCCTCGCGGCGCGCAGCGGGCTGCACCTCACGTATGTGAACCGGGTCGAGAACGGCCGGGTGAGCCCGAGCCTCGACGCGATCGTCCTGCTGGGCCGCGCCCTCGACCTCGCCCCCTCCGAATTGGTGCGCCGTGCCGAGTCCGGGATCACCGCGGTCCCGGAGCGACCCCAGCGACCTGACGTGCGCCGCTGATCGGGGGCGGCCCGGTTTCTCGGACACCCGTGCGCCTCGCCGGCGTGCCGGCGAGGCGCGGGCACCGGGATCGCGGCGGAGGCGTCGTGCGGGATGGGCCGTGCCGTGGCCACCACCGGACCGCGCGACCACCGCGTCCCCTTCACGCCGCGATGTCGGTCGAGCCGTCGGCAACGCACGGCGGCTCGACCGGTTCCAACTGGTCCGCGCGCGGCTCCGCGATCCGCTCCGCGAGGTCGGCGGCGGCCGGCGCGGACCCCGCGTAGTCGACGTCGTTGCGCAGGGACAGCACCGCGAACATCGCCCGTACGTGCTGCGGCGGGACCAGCCCGCAGGCGCACAGCTGCCGCAACCGCTGCCCCAGCGTGGCGCGGTGCCCGGCACGGGTCGCCGGTGTGGACGACCGGTGGCGGCGCTCGATCGCGGCGATCAGTGCCGCGTCGTTGGCGCGCAAGCGCCGCGCCAGGTCGCGCTCGCCGAGCGCGAGGCCCCCCGGCGCCCCCGTCGGCCCGCTCGGCGCCCCCACGCCCGCCTCGATCGCCGCGTGCTCGATCGCCCGTACCTCTGTCATCGCGCCTCCCGCCACCGTCACCGTCCCGCGCCGCGCCGGTCCCTCCGGCCCCCCTACTGTAGCGGCGGCGGATCGCGCGCGCCACCGCGCCCGCGCGCCCCGCCGCACGCCCCCGCCGCCCCGCCCGCGCTCGCCGCCCGGCGGGGCCGATCGCGGCTCGCACGGCACCACGGCGACGGCCACAACGTCGGGCGAGCTGTCGGCGGGGGTACCCTCGGACGCCCCGTCGACAGGCCCTGCAGATGTCCCGGCTCGCCGTGATCGTGCCGCGGCCCATCCGGTCGTGCCCCGCGCGGGTGGTCGCCGTCGCCACCCGGCGTTCGTCCCTGTGGCGGACGCTGCCGACCGACGGGAGCCCCCAGGTCTGCCGCCCGGTAGCCACGACGACGACGCGCGGACGTGCCGCCCGCTCGCGGGTGCCGGGTGCGATCGCGGCGGGCCGGCGGCCTCGCCCCGTTCCGTTCCTGCCTCGCCGTGCCGGACGACGCGGCGAGGTCGCGGTGGTGCGGGGGCGGGCACAGGTGCGAGGACAGGCCCGTGGCCGAGCGGGACAGGCGGCTGCGCGCAGCACGTGCCGTTGCCGTTCTCGCACGTGGCGGAGCCACGGCGCCGGGCCCACGCTCGCGTGGGCCCGGCGCGGAAGCGGTGGCCAGCATGGCGGGTGGGGGGCGATGCGCCGGGGCGGGCCCGGGGCCGACCCCGGGACCGCGGGCGGCGGCGCCGCCTTGTGCCACCCCACCGACCGCTGCGCGCTCCCGGTGCGGGGCACGCCGGCTGTCGGCGAGCGATCGGGTACCACCGCGATCGGGTAGCATCGGGGCGCGCGTCGCGCCCCCGGGTCGGCGGCCACACCGCACCGGCGCGGGCCGTGGCCGTGGTGTCGGGTCGTGAGTGGCGGTGCTGCGGGGACGGGTTCCGCGTGCGCGCCGGGTTGCATACGCTCGAGATCGCGCGCGCCGGCCAGGTGCGGGAGCGCGCGCCTGGCCACCGCCCTCGTCGACCCCTCCTGGGCGCCGTCCCCGGAGGCCGGCGCCGCCCTGCGCGCCGCGGTGGCGCGCCTCGACGCCGACCTCGCCCGGCGCGCGCCCGAGGACGGCGCGCGGAGTGCCATGGACGCCGAGGAGTCCTGAGCGCGTATGGTGCGGCGGGTCCGTGCGCCGCCCGACACCGGCGACGCTGGTGCGACGTGGTCGGCGGGGATACCAGCGGGAGGGAGCATGGAGCAGCTGCGCCTGGAGCCGGAGGACCGGCGCCGCCCGCCCGGGGTCGCGCGCGTCATCGCCGTCGCCTCGGGCAAGGGCGGCGTCGGCAAGTCGACCGTGACCGTTAACCTCGCCCTCGCCCTCGCCGCGCGCGGCCGCCGCGTCGGCATCCTCGACGCCGATGTCCACGGCCCCAACATCCCCTACCTCCTCGGCGTCCGTCGCCGCGCCGTCGCGCCGCCGGCCGCGCTCCTCGCCCTGGCGGGGGCGCTCCGGGACGACGACCGGCCGCAACCATTGGAGCGGTACGGGCTGCGTGTCCTGTCGCTGGCCCTCTTCGCGGGCGAGGAGCAGCACCTCCTGCCGGGCAATCTGCAGTTCGCGGGCGCGATCGTCCGGCGGCTGCTCCTCGAGAGCGCCTGGGGCGGCCTCGACGCGCTGCTGATCGACCGGCCGCCCGGTCCCCCTGGAGCACCCCGACTCCCCCCAGGCCGCCGCCTTCGCCACCATCGCCGCGGCCCTGCTCGAGCGCCTGGGCGGGCGCGGTTAACCCGCGCCACCGCGCGGTGGCGCGGCGGCACCCGCCGGTGCACGGGTTCTGCTTGGACGGCGCGGGGGCGACCTGGGTCGCTCATCCCGCCGTCCCGGCAGGCCTGCGCCGCCGGCGGGCGACGCGCCCCTGGGCCGCGTCGCCACGAGCCAGCGGCGCTACCCCCGCGCGCCGGGCGTCCCTGGCGGCGCCACGCTCGTCCTCGCCACCGCGACCGGTGAGAGCGAAGGGTGGTCGAGGCCATCACGGTCGCGGTGCCAGGCACGGGGCAGCGCTGGTTGAATCGTTCGTAGGGAGCAGTTGCGCCTGGTCAGGCCGGGTTGAGCGGCCGCACGAAGGCGGGGTCGCTGCTGCCGCTGCGGTTGACGGCGGGGGAGACCGGCCAGCGGCGCAGGCGCGCTGCATCCGGATGCAGCAGGAGCGGCAGCACCATATCAGGGTTGATCAGGCCCGGATCGAGCCAGGCGGCCTCGGCGGCGCGCGGCAGGACGGCGGGCATGCGGGCGGGTGGCGGTGCGCAGGTCGTCCGTCGCGGCGGCGGTGGTGACGATGGCGCAGGCGGCGCGCGGGGTGCCGTCCTGATCGACCCAGCGGTCGAGCAGCCCGGCGAGGCCGAGCAGGTCCTCCCCGGCGGGGTCGGTGATGTACCACGGCTGCTTGGCCTTGCCCCCCGCCACCGCCGTCTACTCGTACCAGCCCGAGGCGGGCACGAGGCAACGGGAGAGCGCCACGAGCGGGCGGAAGGTGGGGCGCTCGGTCAGCGACTCGGCGCGGGCGTTGAAGGCGAGGAAGGGACGGACGTCGGTGCGGTGCGGGGCGACCCCCAGGCGGCGATCGCGACCTGTCGCGCGCCGGACGCCGCCTCGACCACTAGGGCAGTTTCCGCAGCGACGGGGGACGCGCCGCCCCGCCGCCCGGCACCGTCGCCCCCGCCTCGTGGACGGTGCGCAGCACCGCCGCTTTGCGCGCAGCACCGCCCCGCGCCGTGTAGAGGTGCCCGATCACCTCCAGGTTCGACGCCAGCGCGTAGGACTCGGAGCGCCGATCGCGCGACGGGGGCTTGAGATCGACGCGCATGCGGGCGTATTTCGCGAATTGCCGGAACTCGGGGAGGGTGCGGAAGGGGACGGGGTAGATGCGGATCCAGCGCCCGGCGGGCAGCACGCCCGCCGTAGTTCTGACTTAATATTGTCAGCCACTAGTCGGTACTTTGTTGCCTTCGGATTGTAGGGTGGAAGTGGGCGAACCCAGCGCGTCATCTTCGCCCTACGCTGCCAGTACGTACTATCTCGTTTCTGGCGAGTTGCACGCCCCCTGATTGCTATTACCCCGAGGGCAACAAAGTACCGTAGTACAGCCTCGCGGAAATACGTGCCGGGTTCGTTTCTGCGGGATAGATTGGCACAGGCACACGCCAACCGCATGAGAACCCAACCTAACCCGGCACAGACTTCCGCGACCGTGTACTAGTGGGTCAGCCAGCGAATAATTGACGATCAGTCGCCCTGCATCGACAGGATGGCGGCAACGATGGTGCGGCAAGCTGCCATGGCACGATCATCATTTATACGTCGCGTGACCCACTAGATTGTTGCAACGCTAACCCGCTGATAGGATGCTTTGAGTGCTGCAAGCGCCGCGCTATTCGCGCTACCGGAGTGACTGGATAGGCGAAACGCATTGGTGTCATGCGTTGTAGGCGCGTATCCATCCCACACATAATCATTTTGTGGAGTAGCGACTTTCGGCCATCCGGAATACTTGCTGAAATTGATTCCGATAACGTTGGACGCCCCTTCGTGTAGAAACAAGTTGCGGGCACATTCCATCGAATATCCTTCGGTCATGAAATCGTCCAAGACTGCCACTGTACGTCCAGTTACTGTAGTTTTGTAGCTGGGGTCTAGCTGTACAGTATTGACCTGATTATCGAAACCTACCGTCTCTCTTCTCCGTCGAGCCTCACCACTGTCGGTCGCCTCATTGTGGCGCACCAGTACGGGAATATTGCGATCCCTGAACAACCGCGCGATCTGCACGGCAACATCACTGAGTATATGGTTGGATTTCGTGGGAGAACTGCTGGGATACACGGCCCACGTATCGATCAGGTTGAAAATGCTGTCGGCATACAGATTTCCCAGCAAGTGATAGGTGAGGAAATCTCCCACGGTCATAGGACCAACAGTAGGATTCTGGCCATCCTTGAGGAAGTGCAGCATGTCGGATTGAAAGACGGTGATACCGGCACCATAGGAGTCCATGAGCGCTCGGGTATCAACCACCCGACCGCAATCATCCCGCGTTTGAAGCTGCCAGTACCATCCCGATGGGTTGATGAAACATTCCCTTACGATAAGGCTGAAGAGCTTCGGATGCGTCATGGCTAATCCGTACGGATATATGTTGCTCCAAGCAGCATGGAAATAGATAACACGACCATTGACAGCGGTGCGCATATCGAGGGCGCTGTCACCAAGGTAGACAATCTCATTCGTTTGAACACGCAAGTATTTGCAAATCTCGCCTACCCACTCAGGAGCACCTTTTGGCCGGTTATTCGCGAAAGGGCGATCCTCCACTATGTCATAAGTAATGCCCGCATTGTTTAGCAGTTGCTTCGTTTCAAATTCACCGCGACGATTTGTAGCAACGACGATATTCAAACCGGCCGACTTAAGTTCGGCGGTCATCTCGACCGTTCCCGGGACAGCCTGATTGCGGTCATCGATCAAAGTTCCGTCAAGATCCACTATGACAACTTTGACGCCCACGCCCCACCCTTCTTCCGTGCTTCCGTTTGGGCCTACGCTTAGAACATCGGCAACGTTGTCTGCTGGACAACCGAGGATCGCAGGCGGGGGATCACATCCTCTACCTTCTCGATAACCTCTGCCCCACGACGCATGAACTGATGTACCCACCCGCTTTCGCTTTGCGACTCGACAAGTGAGCGCGGAAAGAATACACGACGCTGCGGTGTGTGCGTGTTGAGTGCAAAGTCGGCCTGCATCTTAGCACCGCTTTGTTCTCCTGCTTCGACGACAACCGTAGCGAGGCTGAGGAGAGCCATCGTCTTGTTGCGTTGAGGGAAGTTGTGTCCGGCCGGGGGTGTGCCAAACGGGAACTGGGAGATAATCGCTCCCGATTCGGCTATCCGATCGGCCAATTCCGCATTCTCGGGCGGATAGGTTCGGTCCAGTCCGCAGCCGACGACAGCTAATGTCCTGCCATTCGCCGCTAGTGCCCCTTCGTGCGCCGCTGTATCAATGCCGCGTGCGAGGCCGCTTATTACGACCCAATCGAAGGATGCGACAGTCTGAGCCAGGCCACTCGCTCTCCTACGACCTAAATGCGACGAATCGCGCGACCCGACAATGGCAATCGAGCAGCGGTCAATATCGGGATGCAGCGTCCCGCGCACGAACAAGAGCGCCGGAGCGGTCGAAGACTCCCGCAGATTGAGCGGGTAGTCCTTATCGAGGCAGGCAATGATTTGGGCATTGTGCTTCTTGCAGAGCGCCAGTTGTCGCTCCGCTTGATCGAGGAGGCGCTGCGAATCACCAGCAATCGCCTTCTCGAGCCATGTCACATCGCTGGGGAGTATGGACGTGTCGGCAAGGGCAGCCTTCGTCTCTTCCATGATCCTTTCAGGAGGAAGCAGGGAAGCAAGCCGATTGAGGCGACCTGAATTGGCACCAGGAGCCAAGCCGAGGGCAATAACACAGCGTCTCCGCCATTCCAACTCTGTGATGTTGGCTTTCGGGAGCGTGTCCATCGCAACTCCTCAACACTACGGCGATGTGTACGTACACCTGGGGGTAGCATGCATAGAGTACAGTACGGCCATCCTTGCCGCAATAGAGCAAGTGTGCTAGAAGCAGCATAGTACAAATGTTTTATCTCTGCAAATTTCCTTTTCTCAAAAGGGGAATACACTACGGTGTGTTCGCAAACTACTTTAGGGTTGCTGTCCCGCGCGATGGACTGGCGGTTATATCGCTGTGTTTGGCGTGAGCCGATGGAGACGCAGCGCTGTCGCCGCAGATGGCGCATACTCGGCGGTATGCACTTGGTAGCGCCCCGGTGCTAGCGCGAGGCAGAGGCGTGCCTCAATACGCGTACCGCCGTCGGCGGCATCGAACAGGAAACCCCGGCCGGTCGGCAGGGCGATCGCACAGACCCCTTCTCCCCACATAACCGGCGAGAGATCGGACAGTAGCGCCAGGAGTTCGGCGTCGCCCGGGTCGCGATATGCCTGGATGATGCAGCCACCACCGGTTACTGCGGGTACCCAGGTGGTCAGGATTAGCCCATCGGCCACGACTAAACCGCCGCCTGAGCCAATGGCGATGGGACCGATCGGCCCGGCGATCCCACAGGCGCGCTCGTAGTCGGTGCCCGCCTCATCCGTGGGGTCATCGGGATAGCCGCGCCACGCCGCGCACCACGAGCGGTCGAGGAGCAGCAACGGCCCCCCGAGCGAACGGATCCAGCGCAGGGTTGTGGCACGCGGCTGCCCGGACATCATTCCCTCCATCGTCGCCTCTGCGACAGGCGCACCGTTGCACCGCTACAACCACAGCAGGAGCATCGCGATCACCCACATCGCGCGGTAGTTGTGGGTGATCGTGGTAAAGATACAGGGGCGGCGTTGTGGTGATCGGGTCAGGTGGCTCTCCCGACCTTTTGCTGGGCCGAGGTGCTCGGTGGGGAGGGCGGTGCAAGTAGCGACCGATTCCCCTGTCCAGGCCGCCGTCTTGCTGCCCGAATCTGCCGCCAGTGGGGACATGGGCTACTGCCGCAGCAAAAGGTCGGGAGAGCCATATTCTGTGATCAGCGACACGGGGTCGAGTCGGCCCGCGCCCGGGCGCTGGCGGCGCTGGCGCCCGGCCTGCCGGAACGCCTGCTGGCCGCGGCGTGGGATGCGGCGCTGGCCCTCGAGGGCGACCGGGATCGCGCCGCCGCGCTGGCGGCGCTGGCGCCTCGCCTGCCGGAGGGGCAAGCGGCCGCGGCGTGGGATGCGGCGCTGGCGGCGCTGGCGCCCCGCCTGCCGGAACGCCTGCTGGCCGCGGCGTGGGATGCGGCGCTGGCCCTCGAGGGCGACCGGGATCGCGCCCGGGCGCTGAAAGCACTAGCGCCCTGTCTGCCAGAACGTCTATTAGAAGTCATTGCACAGCCGCATATCTGCGGGCGATGGCACCAGTATCCGCTGCCCGATCCAGGGCTGTGCAATGACTTCTTAGTCCTCACTCTTGATGCCCAGGCGCCGGTTCATGGCCTACGCTCGACAGCGGTGATACTCAGTTCGCTCCAAAATTCGCTCCCTGCGGACCAATTGCGTTCGGTCTGGCGAATGATATTGCACGTACTCAGTTTAGGCAGTCGTTCTGAAGTGTACGCGTTTGTCTATGACAATCCGTCGCTCTTGAGAGATTATGCAACGGGAGCAACGGTGATCGAGATCGTCAAGGCGATCCAGGATGTAGGACGTTGGTGACCATAGAAGCAACCCTCTCACCGTGGTACGCGAGTTCAAGACGCATCGCTCAGTTCATCCCTAACGCCTTCAGCGCGGCCATCAGCGGATCGCTGTAGAAGATCGGATCGACGCGCTCGACGATGTCTGCGGAGACGTCGAGGAAATTTCGCCTGTTCGGTGTGGGAATGAGTGCTCGCCGCGCGCCGTTATCCATGCAGACCTGGAGCGGCTCGGCCAGCGAGCGCATAGGCTTGAGGTTGCCCTGGATGCTGAGATCCCCGAGGATGAGTAGCCCGGGCAGAACCGGTTGCTTCTTCAGCGCCGAGTAGACCGCGACGACGAGCGCGATCCCGGCCTCGCACGGGATGCGGTTGGCGAGCAGGTCGATCGCCTCGATATGGACGTCGGTCGTGGCGAGTAGTTGCCCGATGCCGAGCGCGACTTTCTGCGCTTGGAGGTACGCGAAGGCGCGCGCGATGGACTCCTTCATCGCGCCATCCGCGCCGCCCGCGATCCTGAGCCGTCCTGTCCCCGCCGCCAACCCGATCTCCAGGCGATAGAGGCCGACCCTGCCGCTGTCGTCCACGGCGGCGGTGTACACCGAGCCGGGCGCGAGCGGGTCGGTCGCGATCACGTTGCGCCCGCCCTCCTCCGGCACCCCGACGAAACGCTCCTCCCGCGTCATGGCGTCGATGTACGAGAACGATGTCTGGTGGTACTCGAACGATCCCATCTTCTTCAGTTGCTCTTTGACACGCCGCCGTCCCTCGACCGCCAGTTCAAGGATCGCGGCCAACTCCTCTTTCGGCGGCTCGCCGCCCGGATAGATCAGCTTGACGAGGCCCGCGACCGTCTTGCGGACGGCCTTCACGTCGCGCGCGTTGAGGTGCGCGCCGAGCGCGAAGTGGCGGTCTAGCACCTCCGTGAAATTGTGGCGGCGGAGTTCGCGCAGCGCCTCGGCGAGGTAGTCGACGATGAAGCCGTAGCCGTCGGTGAAGAATTCGACGCGCATCTTCGGCACTTCCCAGCCCGGCAGGTAGAAGTGTAGGCGGTCCAGGAAGGCCAGATCCTCGCGGATGCCCTCGGGCAGGGGCATGAACAGGTGCGAGGAGCGGACCATGATCTCGACCGGCTGGTTGGTGTTGCCGAACATGGCGATCGAGGCGGAGCCGGAGAGCGCGTCTTTGCCGCGCGCGAACGTGCCCGACTCGCAGTAGGTCTTGAGGGTGGTGATCACCTCCTGCGGCATCCGTTGCAAGTCGGCGACCTCGTCGAAGGCGATCGCGTCCCACAGCCCCACCAACCCCATCCTGCCGGTGGACATGTTGTAGAAGAGGTTCGCCACGGTCGTCGGCCCGGTCAGCAAGATGACATACGGGCTGAGTTCCTGGTACGCGTAGCTCTTGCCGGTGCCGCGCGGCCCGAGTTCGACGAGGTTGTAGTTCGCCTCGCAGAGCGGGATGAGGCGGGCGAGCAGGAGCAGCTTCAGCCGCCGGTCGAAGTGCGACGGCTCCATGCCGACGCTGCGGACGAGGAGGTCGATCCATTCGTCGGTCGTGAACCGCTCGCGACCCTGGCGGTATTCCTCGAGGTCGAAGGAGGCGAGTTGGATCGGCTTCAGGTCCTCGATCCAGAACGGGCTGCGCTTGCCCTTGGCCTCCTCGTCGAAGCGATGCTCGAGGACGATCTGCGCCCAGACCCCGCCCATCAGCAGGCGGTCGTACTCGCGGACGTAGCGCTCGGGGATGTGGACGAACTTGTGGCCGAAGTTGACGATCTCGGCCCAGTACTTGTCGTCCTCCGAGGTGTAGCGGACCCGGACCTTGTCGATCAGGGTGTGCTTCCCGCGCTCGCGGACGTGCGACTGCGCCTTGTTCGCCTCGTCCGGGCGGACGAAGTTCTCGGCCAGCATGGCGTTGACGACCCGCAGTCCGGCGTCGATCGCGGCCGGGTCATCGGTCGCGCAGTAGCGCCCGAGCAGGTATTCGAGGACGAAAACCGGCACGTTCGCGCCGACCTTCACCTTGCGCACGAGATCCTTGCGGACGACCCGTCCGGCGAAGATCTCCGCCGCTTTCCGGTCGAGCGCCGTCATGTCGGCTGCGGTCATCGGCCCCTGTCCCTTCGCCTCAGTACGCCAGCGTCGCGATCTCGACGCGCTCCAGTTTGGCGAGTTCCCGCCCGGTCGCCGCGTCGAGCAGGTGGATGGAGACGGACCTGGCCGCGCCAGGTGTGACCATCAGGGTGATCGTGTCGCTCTCGAGCGCCTGCCGCTCGTCGGGCAGCGCGCGCAACTCGATCTCCCCGGTCGCCTCGACGAGGCCATAGGTGGCGCTGACGGGCTGCGAGACGACCGCTCCCTTCGCGCGCGCCTCCACCCGGACGCGCGGCGGGTCGAGCGGGAAGAGTCCGGTCGCCCTGCCGCCGACGACGACCGAGCAGAACGCGCTGCTGATCTTCTTCGGGCCGGTCGCCAGGCTCCAGGCGATCGACGCGGGCGTGGTCAGGCGGGTCGCCGCGACCGGTCGCAGGGTCAGCACCGGGATCGCCACCTCCTGCGGGGCCATCCCGCCGTGGAAGTAGGCCCGCGCCCCGCCCGCCCGGAAGACGCCGAAGCCCCAGGGGACGGCGATTTCCAGGTCGGTGTCGTGGCCGAGTTGATCGAGCCGGGCGCGCAGGTAGGCGGGGTCGGCGGAGCCGCCGCGCCCGATCCAGGCGCGGCGGTGCAGGTCCACCGTCTGGCCGCCGGGCGGGTCGATCTTCATGTCGCTGTCCACCTCCTCGGCGAAGAGGTAGCCGTGATCGGCGGTCATCACGATGGTCTGGCAACCGTACTCGCGGAGCTTGTTGATCAGCCGGGCCAGATCCGGCAGGACGTCGTCCATCGCCTTGCGCGCCAGGCGGATGTTGTCGTTCTCGGCGATCTGATCGATCTCCTGCGACGTGACCAGGATCACCTCGGCCCCGGTCAATTCGGCGTGGAGCGCGGCCTTCGGCTTCGGCAGCATCTCGTCGAGCGTGGCGACGGCGACCGGGCGGTCGACCCGCGCCCTGAACCAGTCCACGCGCGAGCGCCGATCCTTCAGCGTCGCGCCGTCGAGCGCGAGTGCCAGGCCCGAACCGGCGTCGATGAGTCGCGCGCCCTGCTCCATCCCCGGCATCAGCGCCGCCATGCCGAGCGGCGTGATGGTCGGGATCGTCCCCAGCGCCACGCCCAGGGTGCCGCGCGCGTCCTCGTCGAGGCCCTGCGAAAACTCGCGCGCCATCTCGAAGCGGAGCGCGTCCACCAGGACGTAGGCGGTCTTCTGTCCCGCCTTGATCGCCGGGGCCACCGCGCCCGCGAAGGTGTCGCGCTGGCGGGGGATGCCGGGGACGGCGTATTTCGCGGCGGCGAACGCCCGGACGAAGTGTTCGGCCAGCGCGCCGCCCACGGCCATGTAGCGCTGCCGGGCGCGGGTGACGAGCCGGTCGAGGGTCGCAGAGGGCGCGCCGAGGTCGAAGAGGTGCCAGCGCCGCTCCAGCGTCCGCTGGTACGTGTCGAGGAGGCACCAGGGCTGCTCGCCCTCGGCGTACTGCCGGAGCAGCGCCGCGGGGTCGGCGGGCGCGACCTTCAGCGCGCCTTCGACGCGCCGCGCCTCGTGCAGCGTCAGCCCCGCCGCGTGGCCGAGCGCCCAGCGCGCCTGGATCCGCCGGTCGTGGGTGGCCCAGAACCCCGCCTGCCGCTCCCGCACCAGGTCGAGCAACTCGACGCGCGGATCGTCGAGCAGCGCCGCTTCCACGGCGTCCTGGAGCGCGGCCTCGGTCCCCCTGAACGTCTGGCAATCGCGCAACTGGGCGAGCGTGAGTCCGAGGTCGGCCAGCCCGAGCGCGGCCTCGACCCGCCCGGCGTGGGCGGCGTAGCTGTCGGCGAGATCGCGTCGCAGTCGCCAGGTCTGCGCCACGGCGACGCACGCCTGCCGCGCGTCTGGATCGGTCGCGACCGCGACGGTCGCCAGGGCGTCGGGGAGGGGCGCCAGGCGCGCGAGGCCCTCGGTCGTCAGGATGTGGCGCGCGAGACGCGCACGCAGCGCGGGCGGATCGGCATCGGGCGCGTGGTCCATGCCGAACGCGCGGCCCAGCGCCTCGGTCAGATCGGCGACCGCGTCACGCGCGACGATCTGGGCATCCGCCCCCGGCTCCGCGAGGAAGCGCAGCGCCACCTCCTGCGGGCCGCTCGTCCCGAACAGGGTGACGAGGACCGCCGACCCGCCCTGCTGCTCGTTGAGGCGGTCGAGGTCGGCGAGGCCCAGTTGCCCCGCCTCCACCTGGCGGGCGAGGTCGTCCGCGCGCTCGGGACCGAGCGTCTCCCGCAGCGCCCGGCGCGCCACGACCGCGAGGCGGGTGTTGCGCGCGGGCGCGCCCTGACCCGGCTTGAGGATCGCCGCCGTGACGGCGATCTCGATCAGCGCACCGTCCGTGTCCTCCTCGGCGAGCGGGACGTAGACAACGAGGCGCGGCGGCTGGTCGGCGTCGAGGAGCGGCTCGATGGCGTGGCGCAGGGCGAAGAAGCTGCCGTCGTAGCGGGCGACGGTCGCATCCGGCAGCGCCATCGCGCGGGCGAAGTCGGCGTAGTGGCCCTCCGGGTCGAACCAGAGGACCAGTCGTCGCTCGTCCACCTGCCGGGCGATCAGGTTGTGCAGGTACTCGCTGACCAGGCCCATAGGGCGGTGCCTCCCCGAATCGACGTGCGTGCGCCGCCAGGGCGCGCTGGTGCAGGCGTGCATTGTAGACGATCGCCCGCCCGTGAGCGGGCTACGTGACGAGACCCTTCGCCCGCAGTTGCTGGCCGATCGACGACCACTCGTGCTTGCCCGCCAGCAACTCCTGCCAGTAGCGCTTCGCCTCGGACCACGGCACCAGTTCGCGGAGGGGCGCGATGGTGAGGACGACGCCATCGTTGAGGTCGGGCGCGAGGCCGAGATCGGCGGCGCGCTTGAGGCGGTCGCGGAACTCGCCGATATCCGCCAGTAATCCCTCCTGCTGTTCGATCGCGCGGTCGGCCTGGCGTGCATCGCGGGGCGTGGCCGCGCCCGCCCGCCGCACCCGTAGTTCGTCTAATCGTTCGCCCACCTGGCGCAGCTTCGGCTCGACGTAGTTGACCTGCGCCTTGTAGAGGATGTCGCTGTCGAGGCGATGGTAGTAGAGCCAGAGGCCGTAGCCCCGCTTGGGCGACTGGAGCAACCAATAGATCGGGGCCTTACGACGACTCTTGGAGTAGCGCCGGATGTGATCGGCCCAGAAGCCGCCTGCGCCCGGCTTGCGGAAGTAGTCGCGCAGGTCTCGGACGCCGAGGATTTGGCACGCCTCGCGCTCGATCGCCTCGGCGCGCTCGCCGAACACGAGGTCGAGGAAGTTTCGTACCCGCCGCACGATGTCGTCGTCGTCATCCGGGTCATCGGTCAGGATACCGTCGGCGTCGAAGCGGAGTGGGTAGCCGGGCTGCGGGACACGGGTCGGTAGGCCGTCCTCGCCGGTCAGCCTCCCTAATGAGTAGACCGGCAGCGGGGCGAAGGGATCGGGTAGTGTTGGCGTCGGCAACGCGCCGATGGCATAGCGCACGTCCCAACGCCCGAATGCGCAGCCGACAGCGTACGAGACGAGTGCGGCAACGAGGCTAACTGTGTCGGCAGGTGAATCAGCAGCATCCTCTAGGTCGTCATCCGTGACCTCGCTGTAAGCCTCGTCCTTTGGTGTCAATGCGCTATTGAGGCTCGCCTCAATAGCATACCGATCCTCGTTGTCAATGCCGTAGAGACTAAAGGCGATGTCGTCAATTTCTCGTTGACGCTCGATTATTTGCGTATTTGCTTCGGCTATTTGTGACTCCCACGCGGCGGACTGTGTTGCTAAAGAATCTGTTGGCGATCTGAGTAACACGGGCAGAATAAAGATGTGGCTGATTTCGTTGGTGCGGTCGAGGCTACGCTTGAACTCTAACTGATCAAGCGCCAGACTACGTAGACTCATTGCATCACTATCTGACATCACGGGCATAGGTAATTTTTGCAACACCCCTACAACAAATTCAGGATAGCCAAAGCGGCCAAGCATAATTTTGAATAGAAAATCGAAGATGCTACTGTTCCCTAGTGCCGCTATGGCTCCCAGAATAGGAACTGGGGCGATAATTACATACCCTCGAACGCTGAAGATACTCCCGATCGGCAATACTGAGGGGGCAAAATGAGAGGCCCGTAGTGGCCATGTCAGTCCTGGTTGAAAGTAGTAGTTTGTAGCATTTATCCAGCGAGACCATTGGCCCTTCTGTCCGATTTTCCCATCTAGATAGTCTTTCATGGACTGGCCATTGCTCTCCCAATCCACGACAAGAGCGATGTCGGCGTAGTATGGTGACCTAGGGCCTCCCTTTGCGAAAGGTACCCACTTTGCTTTCATGTTAGAAGAGGTCACAGAAGCCTCATAACAAGAAAGTGTTGCCGACGCGGGTTCCCACCACGCCCTAAGAAAGCGGAAGTCGTTGGTCGTCGCTAGACCCTTAGTGGCATGACGTTGCTCTGTCTCAAAAGGCTCTAATCGAGAGAATAAACCCCTGACCCGTTCACTAACCCAGTACGCGAACGGACTCCCTGGTACTTCCCGGAATGCGTCAACCGGTACTATGTAGGTCATTGGATGGTCGAGGCCAGCAGCTAAAGCATTATTAGCATTGGATAAATCTGCGGCTTTATCCTCTGTTGAAAGCAACCGGAAAAAGACTGTGCTCATTTCTGAATCGCCTCCAAGCAGTAGGCTGCAGTCTCTACCATAGCAGTATCCAAGACACCGTACCCAAGATCTGCAATTGCCAGAACGCGAGACTCCTGCATAAGTATATCCTCGCGCCATTCCTGGAAGGAAGTTAGGAAAAAGCCGGTGCGCGACGTAATTGCGCCGAGCAGCCCGCGCCCGCGCAGTAGACCAAGTCCGCGTTCGACAAACGCCGCATAGAGGTCATTTTTCGTGCGTGTGTAAGTATGCTCTATGTAATTCACTGCGCCCTTGCTAGTGGCACCGAAGGGTGGGTTCATGAGGACGACATCGTAGCGCAAGCGGCAGGCGTCGATGAAAGCGAAGCCGCGCGCCGCATCGTCGGCGAACAGGCGGCGCTGATAGGCACCTTCGCTCACCTCTTCGGCATACTGGCGCAGTGCGGCAAGCAGCTTCCCCTCCGCCTCGTCCCAGAACGCTCGCGCCTCGCCCGCATCGATGACGATCGGCATTTGCTGTGGTCGCCGGTTTACCTCTTGCAGGGTCATTTGCATCGCTGGCAGCGGGACCAGCGCCTCGCGCCTCGCTTTGGCAAGAGTGTCGGCGATCTCATCCTCGATCTTCAACAACGTGCCTGTCTCACCAACACCCTCCATCCGCGACCAGATCTCGCGGACGAGGTCGCGAAGTCGCAGATCGACCCCGGAAAGATACGCGTCGCGTAACGCGCGCTCGCCCGGCATCGGCTCGGCGCAGACGATGTGCGACCAGGTGATCAACGGTCGCTCCTTCGCCTTGATCCCGCGATCCTGATATGACCGCTGGGCACGTAGCCAGAGGACGAGTGCGGCGATCTGCACGGCGCGTGGATCGATATCGATGCCGTGCAGATTGTGGGCTAAGATCAGGCGCGGCACCTGCTGGTTGAACTCGCCTGAATCGGGATAGTCGCGTTGCAGTGCTGGGCCAAGATCGGGGTCATCCCAGGCTTCGGCATAGATCGCCTCAAGCAGGTCGAAGGAATAGAGCAGGAAGTGACCACTGCCACAGGCCGGGTCGAGGATGCGCAGTTCGCGCGGATCGCGTTTCGCGCGATGCGGCACGAAGACCGGCGCGCGCAGCGCCTCCTCGCGGCTCAGTTCGGTAGCCGCTGCGACGTTCTCGGCGGGCGCGGTTTCGCCGTCGGCCAGGAAGATTTCCGTGGGTCGGCGGACGAGGTAGGTGCAGCGGTCGACCAGTGCGGTATCGCCCTGGCGCATCTCGTACCAGGTCCGTCCCAATGTGTTGTCCGTCAGGAACTCCACCACGTAGCGCGGCGTGAAAAACTGATTGCGGAAGGCGAGTTCGTAGCTGTTCCGCGGCGCGGCGCTTGCCTTGCGCGCCTCGTCGCGCAACTCCTTGGGCGTGAAATACTGGTACGGTGATTGCTAGTTGGCGTTGGCGATGGTGGCGGCGAGGAGGGCGGCATGGAGCTTGAGTTCCAGGCCGGGGTTGGTGCGCGCCCGCAGGCGCTGGACGCCCATCGCCTCCAGCTGGCTGA
>JAABUJ010000985.1_pt1 | contig 46378 bp, 50 predicted proteins | sample 5559131 | NCBI WGS metagenome assembly JAABUJ01 (sample SAMN10711875, study PRJNA513366) | rock metagenome | isolation source: Antarctica rocks | place: Antarctica: Victoria Land, Mt New Zealand nord | collected 2016-01-07
GGCCGGGCAAACTGGGAGTGGGCTCGTCACAGGCGGGTAAGTGCTCATCTGCGCCCATCACTTACCCGGCTCCGACGGCGCTCGCAGCCGGGTAAACTGCGAGTGAGTTCACCACAGATGGGTAAGCGGGCCGCTGGTTTTATGCGAGCTGACTAATGTGACTTGTACATTTCACATCTCTTAGTAAGCACATATGGATACTCAGTAAGGCTTCTGTGCACCTACCTTAGAGTTCTAACGCGTGGTGAAATCACAGCCCTTGATGCAAGCAACGTTGAGCTCGCATTCCAGAATATTTTAACAGGTACGTGACCTCGTGGACCTACCTTCCACGAACTCGCTGTACAGGCTGCTCTGAAATACGCGGAGTAGTTACCGATGATCTCCTTATGCACACTGTAAGTCCGAAGACCGCGGTAGTCTTTCTCGGCCAGGAGTACTTTCAGATCATGGGTTTCTGTCGGCGGTGTCAGATGGTATGCTTCGACCAGAGCACCGCCCAGAAAAACGAAGAGCCGTTTGTGCCTTCCTGCGGCCGCAAGTGGCGCCAGTCCGACTTGCGCGTTATCACCGCCATCTACCTACACTGCCGGCCCGAGCTAGGCAGAAGATGGAGGCAAAGGAGCCAGAGAAGAACATACCCTCAACAGCTGCGAAAGCGACAAGACGCACCAACTTGCTCTCATACGAGTAGACATTGAAATCAAACCTCGAACACAGGGTCTAGTATCACTGTTCAAAACTAAATTTAATTCAACATTGTTCTTATGGATTGTCTTCCCTGTCGTCATCCTCAAGCTACAAGTCACGACACAACCGCAACTTTTACGGCAAAAACTACCTACCCTACCTACCTGAACGACCTATAAGAGATTGAGACGGTACCAGATGAGAAGAAGGAGGATTCGAGTGGTCTAAACGGAACAAGATGTTGCCCTGGACACTAAACACCGTCACGGAAGCCCTGCACGACAGGCATTCAAGGCCTGGTCAGGCATGGAAGCCCTGCGCGGCAGGCACATAAAGTCAAGGCCTGCTTAGGCACGGGAGTCCATATAAGTCCCGCTGAGGCTATGGCAATCGGAAAGTCTATGTAAGCTCTGCTGAGGCAGTGGCAATCGGCCCAGTCTCTACTGGATGAATCAAAGCCCACCAATCCCCTCTTTGTAGGCAACAACAGACTTTCACATCGTGACGGTGACCGAACACACGATATCCTTGGCACCAACATCATTCTGATGAAGAGGAAGCTTCGCCGACTTCTTCTTGGTGAAGTGAATCATTGATCAAGGTCAGCTCCTGTGTTTGTTCAACCATAATCTCATATAGGTATCTAGCTGCCCTGGTTGTAATGTGACCTTGAATGCTGGATGGTAAAGGGAGCTGGTCAAAGATGAACTCTATGCTTTCCACAGGGTTTTTGATCGGTTTGAAGGACTCTCTCATTATTGGGTCGAATTTTTCCGTATGAATGGCGAGGATGATCATGGGCAACAGGATGTCGGTCCATGTACATGTTTCTTCGCGCATGCCACATACAAAATTTGGCGCCCCACAGCCATAGTGAATTTGACAATCCGGCTCCCAGTTGATGAACTTTCTACGGAAATACTTCACACATTTGTGGTTGACGTCCGTTTCCCAACAGCTATAAAAGGTGTGATGAGTCTGGGTCGGGTCCTTGATCAACCAACACAAGGGGCAGATCGGGTCGGGGTTGTCTTTCTTAAATTTCCGAAATGTGTCGCGAAAAAAGTCTATGGCGGGGGTGGTCGGCAGGGGATGATTATTTAGGCTGTGGTTTGAGTTGATGATCTGTGCCGTCTCCCGGGTTGAACTCGTCTTGAAGGGAAGATTAGATTTATGTATGGTGCCGTTGGTGCTCTGTGGGGTGATGGTTTCTTTATTCGTCCCACGCATCGAGGCCTTGCCAGACATCGATGATAACCCTGTTTGGATGATGTCTAGCCTGGGTCTCTTCCTCCGGGCACTTGATACACCCGCACCCGGAGCACCTGGTCGTTCGTCCCCATCAATAAGATTACTTGCTAACGTCAAAAGGTTGTATGTCTCCGCACGTAAGCCCCGCCGAGGCGGTGGCATTGGCTGGAGGGATTGGGATTACTCAGACTTGTATAATAGTCACGCTCTTTACACACATTTGTAAGTCAGACGGCAATCAATTATACATCCTAGAAAACATACCCCTGCAGGCCTTCTAGGGATCTATAATTCCGTGATATGACAATATCAAGACTTTAATCTAGTAAGCAAACTGTTTAGGGTAAAAGAATATGATATCCTACGAACTTCAAGTAAAGAAGATTATACCCTGCGAAGTTGAATAAAGAATACTACGTCCTGCACACGTTGTGACCTCGCTGCCGCCATCTTGTTGTCTCTAAGCCCCGTTACCTTGCCGCTGCCGCCGCACCTCGTCGCCTCCAGACCGCCAGGCCCCCTCGCGGTGTCGTTGAAAGAACGTCGGCGTGTGGCGGTTTGAAGACATTGGCAAATGTTCGATTTCGGTTTCGATTTGAGCCTCATTATCCTCCAGCGTCGCGTCATCAGGTGCAGGGTCGTTGTCGGTGCAATAGGCCGCGGGTGACGGGTATGGCTGACGGTATGAAGGTAAATTTTGTTTGCGGCGGGCCCACTGAGGCTTCGAAGGATATTCAATGTGACGGGTTTGTCGCTCATTAGTAGCGGTATCGTGTGGTGAGAGGCGACTAGGTGGTTGCGTGTTATCTTTGTGGTATTGCGTCGAATTCGGAGCGTTTTTGGAAGGGTTGTTCGACGAGTTATTCGACAGGTACTCAGGGCGACGAGGAGGGTGTTTGAATTGACGAGGCTGTCCTTCATATCAGTATGAAGACTGGCAGTAACGGGGGTATTTGCTGAACAGCCGTTTCCACATGTCTTTTCAATCTTCTAGCTGCGACACAAAGCTAGCTATCGTCACTGGCGTTTCATTTATAGTGAATCGTTGCTTACACATAAGCCATGATACTGCGGACATTCCATATGTCATCAAGAGTGTAACAAAGCATAAGTTAAGGCATCTAGAACAGCTTGCTCCGATTACTTGAAATGAGCTGTCAAGGTTTTGAGTCTGAGGGCTTCATGTAGACCGTCTCATTGTAGATCCAAAAGCTCAGTGATGTACCATCGCTGAGTGTCGTTACAAACACAAATATGGAGGCTAGAGCGGACAGGGTGGTGCTCTTTATCCATAATCGTGGATTTGGCTTGTCCTAGGAACAGGTGAACATCTCAGTAGTAGACATCTTTACTCATCTGGACGATGTCGCCTTTCCATAGGCTTCGTTGAGGTGCAGATCGAAATAGCCTAAGTCTTTGGGTCAAAAAGCTGTCGTGACGGGGAATATGGCCAGAGGTCCTTGATGATATCCATGCTCTTCTCCTTTTCGTGCTTCAACACATTCAATGTCCAAATCCTTCGTGACATAGCCATTATAATCAATATTTCCACCCTCGTTCGATTTGGAAGCGAATCATTTCGTACGCGTTTCGAGTGGATTCTCGACGTGTTTTTCGGCCTACTAGAAGGATCGGATTTTGGAGGGCTGGCGGAGCGTTGTGTGCGTGATCCGGAACGACAGAGGAGGATGTTGAGGGCGTTTTGCATTGCTATTCATGCGGGTATTGGCGGCTGTCAATTGCACATTGACCACATCCATGTGAGTAGCCATGACACAGTTGCGTCCATGACACAGTTGCGGTGCGTAAGATCGACCTGACGTTCCAGATTGTCGATTCGATCTGGTGGTGTCTCCAGAACAGTCACCTATGAAATGTCTTCAATAGTGAGGTCGATACTTGCGATGATCAGGGCGGCGAGGACACCGCTAACCGTGATTATCCTCGGAGTCAGATGAGCTTGGCTCCTCGTCAGGATAGCACCTCGCTCGGTGGGTTCTGGACGTTGTTTGACGCCAAGAATCTCTCAGTGAGGCAGTATAGCGACTTCCGGACCGTCCTACAGACTCTGCCCTATGTACTCCGGTCTGTTCTTGATGACCTGCACGATCGCTGGGACGTAGGAGGGGTTCTGCTCGTTCAGCTTGAACTGCTATTGATGTTACGGGTTGTTGCTCACCCATATGGTGGCCAGGCCACAGATATTGGCTTATATTTGTTCTGCACCTGGGTCCTGCCAGAGGTGGGATTGTTAAATCATTGGGAGCATTCGCTGGGCCCCTCTCAGGTTTGCTTGAAAGTTGCTTCAACCAAGCCAACATTTCGTCAAAGGTCAAGACTCTACTGAAACACGAGCGCCTCCTCATCTCAGCCTTTTGGATCGCAGTACCGTTGTCAAAGTCAACCCACAGCAGAGAAGGTGAAGCATCAGACTCAATAGGACTGCGATATTTATCGTCTTGCACGAGTGCCGCTAGATCCATAGCTTGCAGGGATGGTGAGAACTGTACTTCTTCAACTATCTGGCGACTCATCTTATCGAATGACTCACATATGCTTAATGGCAGGAGTAACCTTGGCTTAAGCTACGACAAAACCAATGGATATGGTCCAATGCGGTACAGGAAAGCTAGCATCGGTCAAGCACAAGAGCTTTGCAGCCTTCGATTACGTGGAAATGGAATCACAAGCCATTGGAGACTACAACCAGAAATGCTCCCGCTGTGGATCAAGCAGAAATAAGTATACATCTTTCGTCCAGAACACGCCTGCACAAAGACCAGAAAACGATATCTTATGCAATCGAAACAATGTGAGTGACATCCTCGGCCAATCCACACGCACTCTGGCATCTTCGTGCATGTCATACGTGCCTGAGGCGCTTCGACATGCCCGATGTACACAGTCTGGCGAACCGTCCATACCAGATATACCTATCGCATCTATCAACCGATGGTGGGCCATATGAATGATGGTGGAGAAGATAGTACATCAGATGTCTTCAAATAGAGGTGTCGGTCTTGAGGTCTATCATTTCCGAATTTGACGAGTCAGGACGTGGGCCTAGCAGTTCCGACGTTGCTGTACTCTGAGCCTTCGCCCTACCAGCATGACTAACGAGAAGATATGTGCTCCACCGTGATCCAGCATTCCGCCACCTGGCGGTGAGACTCGGTTCATGCCACAAGTATAACCCTTTAGCACATTAATATCAATAATTAATAAGGTCAGAATATTTACAAATTGATCACCCTATCCGAGTTCCAACGCGTGTCAAAGTCCTCAGAAACTGCGTCGATGCGACAACCATCCAACCATACAGTTATGAACAACACCTTCTTTCTGTCAGAATAGGAATTGATTGCTGTCTAATTCTATAAAGTGCGAAATGATCGTGACTACTAATACAAGCGAGTAAATCACGTGAAAGCTAGGGTCTAGGCTCACATACCAACACTTATAGTGGAACTAATCAGAGATTATTGAATATCGCATGCCTGCAATTTCCACCAACGAGAAGCTGCATGTGCGCTTAAATGCATGACTCGAATCAACAATGCTCGTATAACACAGTGTAATTTCCCGCGGTGCTCCTTGTAAGTTACCGTTGTTGTCAGCTACTTGACCCGAGATTACCGCTACCTGCCACGGTCCCTACCTACACTAAGGTTGAGCTAGATGACGCGTCACCCTATTGAGAGTATGCGTTTTCTCACACAGGGGCTGCCTTCGACACGAGGGCGCGGGTTGGCAGGGTTGGTCAGAAGTCAGATCCTTTGCCATCTGCACGCCGGAATCCCTTTTCAAGGCTCCCGGATGGCAGATGAGGGCCACCAGTCGATGGAAATCATTTCGCTTGCTCGTGAAATGTGCTTCTAGTACGTAAACGGAGCGGGTCATAGCCATGGCTTTTTGTCAGTCAATAATAACGTAGGTAATTAATGTAAGCCACGTTGAGCTTAACGGGTGTTCGCCACGCTTCCCCGGTATGACTAGAGACCACTGAGTGAACTTATCCGTCGCTAGTTTGTGATGGATGCCGGATCGTTACTGTATGCGTCCGTCCCCTGTAACTACATGACATGGCTATGTAAGCACGTCCGCAGGCCCCACAGCAAGTAAACGGAAGTGAAGACACGACGAGTAAAGTATCGCGCACGCATGATGGTTTGTGTCGAGGTTCATGCTTGATACAGCACTCTCGTTGTTACGCGTCTCTGGGCTATCAACGCAGAGCTCTCGTAGCAGCAGCCACGAGTGTAGCTCAGTTATGGGTTTCGTGTCATCTTCGATGCAAGCTGCCGGGCCTCGACCCTGAGCATTCAAATTTAGGAGCAGCTAAGGGAACGCCTCAGCTCATCTAACCCTTGCAATGCGGGCAACCGATATTTGCGGAGTTGCCAGTATCTAGCGCGGTGTAGTGTAGCCTTGACAGCATTGCATCACGTTGTATTTATCGAACACGTCGAGACTGTAGGCAGCCCCTGTTTGCGGCTGGCACAATGAAAATCTGACCCGCCAATTTCGATAATATGAATGCTGCCTCGCTGCGAAGATTTGCTAGTACTAGATGACGGTTTAGCAGGTACAATGGCATTGAGGAAGCAAAGTAGCGGCCAGCCATGTGGCCGGGGTGTCGGCAGATTGTTGGGAACGCTTGTTGAACTATAATCAGTATGCTTGTCGACGCGGTTCTCCTGAAAATCCATTGCTGCTTCAGGAAAGATCAAGGGCACTTCGCGTTGTTTTGACCACCGCGTTGTGCTGTAGCGCGTTACTCGTGTCTGGCCCTTAAAACGATAGCCGTGCACTTCTCTTTCTTCAGCGCGATCCTACACAGTTCTTCCGTCAACTTTCAATATCCCATCCACAAGCACCGCTATGAAGTCTCCGAGTCTGAAACAGGAGAGTATATCTCCAAAGCGGGAGCAAACCCACGAGGCGGAGCAAACGGTATCCCGTATTGCGCTGGGAAAGCGAAGGCTCAGCCAGGCACCAAATATGTCGGAGACGCCTACGAGACGAGCCGCGCGGGCTCTTCTTAAAAAGATCGCAGAGACTCCGGAGGTTGCCATCAGTCGACGGCTTGCAAGTACCCCGAGCCTCGCCACCGCCGAACGTCTCCCGGTTCGTACAACCAAAGTTGTACCATCAATCGAACTCGCGGAGTCGTCTTTATCATCGTCCTCGGGAAGCGAATCGGGATCCGATTCGGAGTATAATGACGAGGAGTGGCGACGTCACCTCGCACGTCGAGACCCCGTACGGAAACCACCCACGAAAGGCCCGGCACTGAAGCCAAACAAAAGGCCCTCAGAAGTGGAGTCCACGAGGACAGCGCCGGCCCCGAAGCCTGCCAAGACTCTTTTAACTTCGAAGCCAACCGTGGCAGTTGAAACTTCAAGAGCCACGGCAACTGTCAAAGCGGTAAAGGCCACTGCGACACTGCCGGCTCCGAGCTCTACCACGACAGCCCAGACGTCGGAGACCACGGTGGTACAGAAGGCGCCGCATCCCACTCAACCGAGAAAGAGGCCCATCAAGCTCAAGGAGGACAAGGACGCTTGGTTGGCATTGCGAAAAGGGATAGTACAATACAACAAAAAGGACCAGAAAGAATGGGACGACCATATCCGAAGACAGCGGTATGGAACGGCGAATGTTTTTAGAGCTACTGAAGAGCAAGTCCGGAAAGCTTTTGGTATGTGCCCTCGGAAGCATACACGATCCAGCAGTCAAATCTCGGAGCCGGTGTCGACTGGGCAAACTCATCTACTGTCGAATCCGGAAGAACCGGTCATGGGGCAGGGGTCCCTTTGTTTCTCCATCGAAAGGGACCAGACACCGAACCTGGTGGACCGCTTAGCGGAGGGGTTGCCCCAGGTCATTGACCTCGAGGATCCCATACCGGAGCCGCCTTCTCCTGTGAAGAACGAAATTTGCGAGGTGCCTGAAAACCAGATAGCGGATAATTCGAGGGTTGAAACTGTCACGAAGGAGGTCGCTGATCTCCGGTGCGAGGTGCAGTATTTCAAAGGGCAAGTCTCGGCGTACGAAAGAACGTTAGAGGTGGACGGGGTGCAGATACAGCACCGCTTGTCTTTCGCCGCTGCAGTCAAGGAAAAGAAAGACCCAAAGGACCCTGAGATTCACGAGGAGAGTGCCAACGAGGCAAGTGTGTCGGTCGCCAGTAAATACAAAAGGCCGAAACTCGATAAGCGGAGGGCAGCAGGACGAACGGCAGTAGCTCGGGGAGAGCCAGGCCCAAGTCCACAATCCGAGGAGACCGAGGGGCGGGACCCACAATGCAATGACCACGGGAAATCTAGTGTAACCGACCGCGATTCTCGCAAACGAGCACGGGCTTTTACCGAGCCAGCACCCTCTACCTTGTGAAGGGATGACCATATGGATGAGTCCATACAAGAGCGGTCAAGAAAGAGACCGAGAAAGGCTAAGCCTTCAAAGAAGGACAATGAAGGACAACCTTCGGGACAAATCATCGCTTCACCGAACTCCTCCGATTCCGCACCGGGTGAGAATAACCGGGCCGCGCCAGATCAACCGCGGGCATTCGAACGAGAGCATGACAAAATCGTCCAGTTGCGTCCAGGTATCGGGCCTCAGCGACCGGTAGCTCCTCAGAAATCCGGGACGAAGAGATCCGTGACGAATACCATGGCACAACCAATAGCAATCAGTCCGGTAGCATCCCGGTGTGTTGACCCTGTAGTGATCAACAACCACCGCGCTTCGACCGATGCAGCTCAGGAACAAGCAAGGCTTAGAGCCCAACAAGCCCCCGTGGCTTCCATATTATCACCAGATACCAACGAGGCCGCACGTAGCGGACCATCCGTCTGGAAGGCTGGGGTAAACTCGATCCCGCTCGGCCCCCGTCAACCAAGACGAGAACCGCCACACCGCAGACAAACAATACAGGACCGCGGGAACCAGCGATGGCAGCAATCGTACGACCGGCGGGAGGTCTTTTTGCCGAACGCTCTTCCACGATGTGTTTGTCGCGTGCTGCACTCTTACTTCGAGAGTGGCTTGAACAAACGGCCCAACCTGGCGGCCTTCCTGGGCACGCGAGAGCAGTTCTTCGCCAACGTCGAACAAATCGTGAGCTGTCGTGGTCACGACAAAGAGATGATCATTTTCTGCGAGGGACTGTGGGCCAGCGAGCAAGCAAACAGAAAAGTAAGCTCTTGCCCTGCCCTGGAACTGAAGACAAGACGACAAAGCACTAAACTTCTGCAGTTAGCTCACCGAAGCTATCGATTTCCCACTGGGAATAATGTCCACTTGCGATTCCCGGACGACGGTACTATCCCTCCGGCCGACAAACCTTCCTCCTCAAGGACTGTCACACTCCCACCAGGATACCGTACGCCTATCAAAGAGGAATACATGGGTCGACAACGGCAGGTTCGGCGCCGACGCCCAAGCACTATCCTGCCGCATCTGTTTTACGGCACAGCGGCGCCAGGTGCCAACGGGCCTGGGAAACGTAAATGGCCACGAAGGTGATCTAATCTGCAGGAGCAAGAGCAGAAAAGAAACAGGAGCAAGAGCAGAAGTATTGAGCAAGTAGTGGTTTCGAGATCATATAGTACAGATGAACACACGAGAATATGGGGGAAGAAGCTGGATGGGCAATAATCTTCACGCTATGTTACACCATCTCTTTCGAAGCCTTGTTTCCTCTTTGTCTCCAGCGAGCGTCGCCACTTGTAATGCAATCAATATCTCTTCTTACTTTCTTTCCATAACACTACATTCCTTCCACATGTCGCTGCTGGCGAGATCCCACGTTAGACTTCGAAGTCGATTCCACCATAAGTTATTCTCTAACCACCTCGCGTTACCACCGAACCGATGTTTCGGTTTATCTTTGTATGTTTAGACAATGGTTTAGACAATGTACCTTCAACCCATTAATGCTATCTCAACGTTGTACTTTTCGGACCAGGAATTGAGACGTTCCTCTAGTGCCGAGAAGATATCACGCCCTGGGCCATAGTGTTCAATGCTCGTGTCACTGCTCGCAGAGGTGGGTGATTCTGCCAGTCGTAATCTTTTCGCTCCCGGTGGGTGTGTCGATGGCGACGAAGTACTCTCACGCTGGTAAGGATCAGCATGGAGCGTTGGCATTCGGCAGGGGGAACATACTTGTCTCTTTCGAGGCTCCACCTGAAGATCCTGGGGTTCGTCATCAATATCCATTTTATCGTAACTAGAATGATCGCTGGGACTCTCCGACACTTGTCCGTCGGTTTCGGCGACAACCTCCGGTGTTTCGACCTCGCTTTCAGTACTCGTGGTGACGCTTGAGCCATCTCCATCGTCCTCAGTGCTGCCTTGATTGCTACTCCGGCCTTCGACCTCACTTTCGGTACTCGTGCTGGCGGCGGGATGGTCTGCGGCAGGTACAACACCCTGCGGTATGTCGTTGTCGTCTCCGTCACTACTGTCCGCTGCATCTCGTGTTTCGTCCCCGTCAGTCTCCGTCTCGCCGTCGCTACTACTGCTGTCTGCTGAGCAGGTTGCGGCTTTCGTCTCCACTTGAGCTGTTGCCGCCGACAATATAGCACAATCTTTCAGGAACGCCCGCGTACGCTTGCACGTCTTCTACTTCAGATTAGCAAGACCCACGGATGAAAGCTGCACTAGAAAGCCTTACGCGCTGCATCAAATGTCGCCTCCTCTCCGGTGACATGTCGGGAAAGAGGGTAACATAGGCGTCGAACGCTTGCTCCAGAACACTTGGCGTAAAGTCTTGCTGCGGATGGCTCGGATTGATCGATATGAAGTGGGTCGCAAACTCCTGGAAACCGATATCGAGGAATTTCATCTTGAACCTATGCGAGATATAATAGTCCTTGGAGTCGATGACGACGTTGAACTCCTTATGACGAGTTTGCGAATCCTTTTGGGTTCCGGGTGTGCTGCTTTTCTTCCTCTTAAAGCCCGCCTTGTATTCAACAAAGTTCGCTTTCCACTGTGATCATGTTAACCCAGAGTGGAGAATAAGTCACAAATTCTACCTGGTATTTAGCTCGCCTCAACTCCACATCTGTAAGAAAGCCTCCTCTGAACCGTGCTCGTATGAGGTGGAATGCGGCACTGACGAACGCCACGTTCTCTTCTTGGGGGGGCAGACGAGAGTTGCAAGCCTTGAGCTTCATCATCAAGTCATTAGGTTGAACGTTCGTCACTTCAGCTGCGTCCATGTCGGGAAGAACGTAAAGCTGCTTCTGAAAGCAGAATGTCTTTGCCCTGCTGGCGGGACCGGCTTTCGGTCGTTGAGGCATTAAGATATCGACCCCACGCCTGAAATACGTTATCGCATCGCTTTGTAAGGTTAGGCCGTTGTGGGAAGAAGGTTGACGCGTCAGAAACGTTAGGGCAACCGTCATGTACATAGACGGGGGGATATCTGTTGAAAGAACACCAAAGTACAGTAGGAAGGCGGGTCGCGTGTTATTGAACCGCGATGTAGAACTTTCAGCGACACGTGCTACTCATTCACATCCATGTCATTCACTTCTAGGAGAGGCATCAATCTTGCGAACCACTGTAGCTCGCCAATGTTGCGCGCCACGCCACATAAACGGAGACCGCAAGCTCACAATCCAAGCATGTTGACGCCAGGTTCTGCAGATGCTGCCTTGGAGAACACGCATTTGCAGCAGAGATACTTTCGCGTCAATGGAGACCAGACCATCTGGTACTGATATGGCGAGCGAATATATCGGAGTGAAGACCGTCCCTCAGCCCGATAGCCCTTCGGATATCACAAACACCTCGTAGCAGCACCCACATATGGCCATTATAGAGCTCTGCGCGAACCTATAAGGTCACCCTCGATACCCCCAGCACGGAGAGAGTCTCCCCATCTGTCTGCCAACGCCAAGGTCTTCTTACTCGCGAGGCTAAAGTATTTCCCGTCTTATGTGGGTATCCTGCGATCACGGAGCTTCTGGCAATAGGGTCTTGTTGCCAGAAGCTCCTTTGTAATCGTTTCTGAATCAATAACGAAGAAAGAAAGAATTGAGAGCAAGAAAGCCAAGTGGGAATCGCCTTCAAATGCCACGTAACCGTCGGAGGTGGGTACCTTAGGTAAGCAAGTCAAGCTTAGGTAAGACGATAAGCTCTCTTAGTAAACGAGCGTTCTGACTAAAAAAGTTGGCCACAGATAAAACAGCCCGCAGCTGCATCGAACAGCCGCAGCTAAGGTACCTTACATCGGGAGGTGGCTGTGCACGTCACATGCTTCATTCTGAGGCACAGCAGAAACACAGGGCACGGTCCTCAGCAGCTAAACCCTATGACGTTAGGCGTTCTACCAACGATCAAGAGTCGGCAGCGACACGACGTTTCGAGGTTCTGGAACCAGACTTTGGTTTGCATCTGGCTTACAACATCTTACTCCGAAGGATTCCTATTCCGAAGGATTCTCACTCCCAAGCATCTTCCTCCGAAGGATCCCTACTGCACGGGGGACCTTGAAATAAGGTGTCCTACCCTCCTGCCGCTTTGCTTGAGCGGATGTAGGAAGTGGCTTAGGTAAGGTAACTTAATGTACTGAACATGCAATATTGAATACCTAGAACACCTTAACATATTTACTCTACGATTCGTACTGTAACCTTAGGTACCTTAGTAACGTTACCTTACCTCCTACCTACTGTTATAAATGATGTCATTGTCACCAGATAGTATACATTTTGACTGGTAGGTACGAAGTAAGCTACGTTACCTTACCTTACCTCGTTGTCACTGGTACAGTTGTCCATCTCAATCTAACCATCTTTACGGCACCCACAATAGCCTTGATGCGTCGTTTGCCGCCGATCAGTGATTAATAATCATCCTAGAAGGGGGCTCTGTGCTCTCTAAATCTCCAATCAAGTTAACTGAGGGGACTACCTAGAATCAAACAACCGACGATGTCTGTCGCAAACTTCCGTATAACGAGACCACTTCCAGTTTGGTGCTGTCATGAAAAGCCACCTTAGCCCCCCGAGGTGTCAGCAACCTGGCAGTGGTGGCGGGCTGTGTTTTTATTGTTATTAATAATTACTATGATTTAATGGGCGCGTGAAAAAAAACGTCTCTCTCTTTCCATCCTCACCTCCTTTAAGAGTTTCCTGCTTCCTTTCTCCATCGAACCTTTATTCAAGTCTTTCCTTGCGTACCATCACCCTCACCTTCGTTCGACCCTACAGCGTTACAATCAGATCATCATTCTTTCCAAGATGCAGTTCAAGCATCTCTCCTTCGCCGCTCTGGCCGCCACGGCCTCCGCGCAGTCGACGATGAACTTGACCGCCGCTCTGGGCTCCAACCCGGACCTGTCGAGTCTCACCACCGTGGTCGCGGCCAACCCGCAACTGCTTGCGATGCTGTCCAATGCCACCAACATCACCATCCTCGCACCGTCGAACATGGCCTTCGGCAAGATGTCGAACGGCTCCATGGGCAGCATGACCAACAACACCAACCTCGTCCAGGCGCTGCTCAGCTACCACGTCCTCAACGGCACCCACAACTCCAGTTCCATCGGCAACATGACTTCCTTCATTCCGACCATGCTGACCAACCCCATGTACGCCAATGTCACTGGCGGTCAGCGTGTCGAGGCCCTCATGACCGGCAAGAACGTCACCTTCTTCTCGGGCCTGCAGGCCAACTCTTCCGTCACGCAAGCCGTACGTTTGCTATCAACGTCGCCGGTGGTGCTGTCGAACGCTGACCCTTTTTTTCTCCATAGGATATGAACTTCACCGGCGGTGTGATCCATGTCATCGACACCGTCCTGACCATCCCGGAAAACATCTCCGCCACCGCCGTCGCCGCCGACTTGACCGCCGCCGCCGGTGCCCTCATGAACGCCAAGCTGGTGGAGACGCTGGACACCGCCAAGGACGTGACCGTTTTCGCGCCCAACAACGCCGCCTTCCAGGCCATCGGCTCCGCCCTGCCCAACATGACCGCGCAGGAGATCGCTCGCATCCTCGAGTACCACGTCGTGAACGGCACCGTCGGCTACTCGTCCACCCTGATGAACGGCACCACCCTCAAGACCATGAACGGCGAGAGTCTGAGCATCTCCACGGTCAACGGCACCACCTTTGTCAACTCCGCCAAGGTCCTCGTGCCGGACATCCTGGTCGCCAACGGTGTCCTGCACGTCATCGCCAAGTATGTTCCTCCGACCCGAAGATCCCTCTCGCCGATGGTGAGCTGACCCGCATCCGCAGCGTTTTGAACCCCAACATGACCTCCGCCACGCCCGTGGCGAGCGCGACCTCGCAGTCGGCCGCTTTCTCCGGCGCCTCCTCCGCCAGCGACGTCCCCTTCACCTCCGGCGTGGCCACCCCGACGTCCGTCATCGCGGGTGGCGCCGGCGCCGCGCAGTCGTCCGCCGCCGCCGGTGCCGCCAAATCCTCGTCCAAGTCCGGCGCCGCCATGCCGATGAGGACCGGTGCCATCGGTGCCGCCGCCCTCTTCGCCGCCGGTGGAGCTTTCATCAACGTTTAGGTTATCTAGCGTCATTAAGTACGGAGAGATGGAGCGGATGAGTGTGGATTCTGTTGCTTGTATCATAAATGCGGACCTCGAATGTATTATACTATCTCGTATTGCATATTTACATTCTTTTGGGTACGCGAATCTTTAGGCGAGCTTCAATTGGAGCGGCATCGCCTTGGATGAATGCATCGTTCCTCTCTTGACGGATGTTCCAACCTTCCGATCAACTTTACTCTCGTGCGAACCTCTACCTGTGGCGGCTACAAGTCTTGCAACATGAGACCTATTTGTAGTCCTCGTAGCAGAGTGTATACGAGTCTGTCTTAATCCTTCCATCTCCAGACTTGGTACTCCGCCGCGATCCCGGTTAGATCAACGAGTCCGGGCAGCAAGGCAGGGTGTGTGACATACAGGACTTTCAAGGATTACCACGTGTAGGATATGGTAATATCGAAGATAAGTACGGAGAGTCTATCACCCGCTGGATGTGGACGTAAGCTGCGGATTTGGGTGGGCGGTAGGCCAATGGAGTGCACCAACCCAGCAAGCAGGGACGGTTGAGACCTGCACGAGTAGCTCGCAGAGCTCGACCTATGAAGTACATATAGCAGATAGAGGCCCTCTTCAGGTTCTGATGTGTTCAATCATGAAGGCGGCGCACCCCACTCCACCAGCAGGTAAATACGACGACTCGTCCCAGAGCTGCCTCGGCATGGTAACACCGGAATTGTAGCAATCACAAGCTGATACTGGACTGCCGATCTGCAGCTTGTCATCTCGAACTGATGGGTTTTGAGGGCTCCCCCAGACAACAACAACAACAACAACAACAACAACAACAACAACAAACACAGCATCCAGAATAGTCTCGGCAGACGTGAAGTCCTCGTCCGCTGGTGCATATACGAGAGAACTCCTAAACCCAGCTACAAGTTGAAAAATCCCATCCCCATCCTCCTCGCTGGAATCATCCTCATCCTCATCGTCGTCGTAGTCGTCGTCATCCCCATCTTATTCCTCACGCTGCCCGTCCGTGTCAGAGTTAGATTCTCCCTCCTCGCCCTCCTCATAATGCGAGGAACGACGACCCCACCTCGCAGCACTGGCCACCGCATAACTCGCGTCGTTGATCGACCAGTATTCTCCCTTCCATTTCGAAACAGGATCGCTTATACCGCGTTTGGATGATAGCCCAGGTACCAACGAGCCCGTCAGCTTGAATGTTCCAAGGCCATCCCAATACATGGAGCCAGTGAACTTGCCACCATCCGCAAATTCGGAGTCGGCGATGTTTTCATGCCCGTAGGTCGTCTGACCTTCGCCGGTCTCGCGGCCACGCCAGTGGAACTTGATCGTGCGGTCGGTCGCCGTCAAGGCCGAGCGGGAGCGGAGCGTTCCTTCGCACACGCCGAAGTCGAATGAGCCCCAGAGGTGGCCGCCGGTGGAGGACAGGGCGAGCTCGAGCGTCAGTCCTTCGCCACAGTCCCAACTGTTGGAAACGTCAGGTGCGTCGATTCGATAGAAACCGCATCGCTTGATCAGCGGCAGCGGAGGTTGCTTCTACCCGGCGGTATCAGTAATTAAACGTCTCCAGGATGCAGATTGACGGTCGTTCGTCTTACTTTATCCGCCTTCGCCTTCTTCGACTTGGTCTGCACCTTCGCCGAACTCATTGTAGTCTTCCCAGACTCTGTAACCGATTCCTCCTCCTCCCTCTTCCTCTTCCCCTTCTCGCCCTTCAATTTCGCCGCCGGCTTCTTACGCTCTTTCTCCGCGTAGGACTCCCTTTCCGCCACGGCATTCTTCGCCTCGGATTGAGCCACCAGATTGCGGTCTATCCTCACGCTTTTGCGTGAGCCGGCCATTGGTCGCTTGGGAGGCGGTGAGTAAGGCTTTTTGGGCCCTACCTTTTCTACGTGAGTTGCGCTTTGCGAAGTCAATGGTCATACCTTAGTAGTCCAAGCAGGGTCCAAGCTATGGAAGTCTACCCGACGCAAGTGCAGCTCTTCTAGTGAATGGCCCGCCTCACTTACTTGTACAATCAACATCCATATCATCCATTTGTCTAATTCTACAATGATTCACCGACTAATGGATACCCACAACAAAAGCTCGCAGCCCACAACACCGAGCAGAACAGATCCAATCCAATCATGAGAACACACTGTGCCCACTCGCTGCCACGAAAGGCGTATAACCTCCGATCTCTTGCAATGAGGCTCTCGCTCAAATTGATATACTGTACAGATCCTTCACGAAAAGCCCTTTCCTTCAACGGAGGTGTTCTTCAGCTCTCTGCGGACCGTTTCCGCCGCTCATAGAGCCCAGACGACCATTGGCCGCCTCATAGAAACCCGCATTCCAATATGGCGCCGTGCACTGAACGCACAGCCCATCTCGTGCTTGACTTCGGGTTCACTTGCTGGCCCGGTCTCGCGGAGTTGTTTGTCATAAGTCATAAGTGTAGCCTGAAAATCGGCGGAGATACAGATGATTGAAGACGTTGCTGCGCCCAATTATTGAATTGCAGCAGCCTGGGCGTCGTGTGGAAGGAATCTGCTTGCTCGGAGCCGCCTTGCAGCTCACACAAATTGGCCGATCCTCCGTTCCATAGATCGTAACCCCGTCTGAAAGTTCGTGCCCAGGGCTTGCTCTGTACAGCGTATTGACTCTCTCTACACACCGTCCTTGCGCGCACAGACTTCCTGCTAGCAGTGTAGCTGCGAAAGAGCTCATGCGTTGCATATCTTGTGTGAACTGGATAAGCCGTATGGCTGTTCGGTGCTGTTGATGGGGGTGCGGCGCAGGACCCTGAGGCCTTGATAATGCCGGCACGGCGCACGAGTCCGATCAATGCCTGACGACGACCGATATTATCGTCTTCTAATGTATCAAGCATATATTGTAAAGTACATCTGCGATATCTGTGTCCGCAGTGTCAGCCTGTAGACAGCGGCAAAGGCTGGTCCGGGATCGTCGTTGCCCAAGGGAAGTCCAAACAGGGCTACTAGGTAACATAGTACTTGCGTGTCCATCGTAGGAAAGAAACGTGGTACTTATAGGTGGGAGAATAGCGGAAGATCTTTTCAGCATACTGAGATTGACCCGGTGAATGAGTCAAGGTAGAGTCGACTCGAACCACGTTTGGCCAACAGTGGCAACAAGGGTTTGAAATTTGGTTTTGAAGCTCTCAATGAGGAGGACAGAAAACGGTCTCAAAGCTGGGAGGTGTCAGACGAAGTCAACGGCGTGAACGCAAGAACAGACAACTGAGTATCTATACAGAATAATCGGCGATGCAACACTTCTCCGTGATACAAGAACTGGTTACATCCTTGAGCTCTTCTGTAGGTGGTATTGGCCTAAAAGTCAAAAAGGTGCCGAGAGTGTACATCTTCTCTGCTGTGAGTCTTTCTGTTGAATCTTGAGGTCGCCGGCTGTAGAACTTTACAATGGACTGAACTGTTGCGAAGCAAGAAATAGATGAGGACCCAGCAGATATCTGGTTGATTACGGGCAGTACGCGCGAGACATCATGTTTGCAAGCGGATCTCCTGGTACGGACAATGGTGGCTTGACAATAGAATCAAACCCTACCACGAGAGGAAACTATCAAAATGATGACCGGGAGATGGCGAACTTGCGGCCTCAAGATCAAGCATCTTACACTCTGACCCCCATTCATTATTGAGCTTCAGATTACGGAAACAGTTCAGCGGGCTCTGAAATCAAGCAGCGCCTACGCTTTCCTTCCCATATCTGCAAGACAGAAAAGGTGTCTGTAACCCTAACCCGCTAGCACCTGACCTGATTGGGGATATCCGCTTATCTGTAAGATGTACCAGAAAGACCGAGAAAGAGACCTTCACATAACACGATCAACGCGCTAGAGCATAATGATCACCCTGATCTCGACGCCAGGTACGCCAACCTTACCCGTCCCAATTGAGACCAACCCTCACTTGGACCACCTTATGCACTCTCCTCCTCCTCCTCCACCGGCGCCGGCGTCCTTCTCTCATTCCTCCTCTTCGGCCTCCGCACCCTACTCCTCGACACATTACTTGCCGAATCATCCGGCGCGAGTTCCGACACCCCATCGTCAATCCCATCGTCCGTTTCGCTCTCCCACGACACCCCCACTCCTCCGCCACCGATACCCATAGCCGGCGTCCCAAGTCTGACCTCAACGCCCATGGATCCCCGTCTCGCCTGGTTGGCCATGGACAATCCAGCCCCGCGCTGCCGTAATGCCTGACGGACAGCTTCGGCCTTGCAGTGCAGCGCTTCGAACGCGTCTTCGAGCGCTTCCATGCCGAGGTAGATCTCGCGTTCGACTTCGGCGAGGACGCCAATCTCGGTCTCTTCGTCGAGGGTGACGGGCGCGCCGACGGTGGCGGGTGCGGGTGTTGGGCCTCGGGAGAGGGCGGGGTTGTGCGGTGTGAAGGAGCGGAAGGATCCGTTTAGTTGTCCAGGCGCGGCATTGAAGGGCGTGGTCGTGCGGCTTAGGGAGTTGGGCCCTCGGGACGGCGTGCGGGACAGCATCGCGGTTGCTACGTTGTGAGGGGTTTGGTCCTCGGCTCCGCTCCGCAAGAATCCATCGAATCGTCCGGAGGTGAGAATCTCCCATTCGTCGTCGCTGATGGCGGCCAGTGTGGCCAGGACATTATGTAAGGTTGGGTTGTTGACGAGATATATCGCCGATTCGGGATCGCGCGGCGACTTCGACAATCGGTACAGACGCTGGATGGCGAGTCCCGTCCTTACAAGAAACTCCGGTCTAGGCCTCCCTAAGGGTGTCGCTGCTCTCGAAGGTGGCTGACTGCAAACCGGTCCCAGTAATGCGGTAAACATCGACCTCTGTTCTGGGACCAGGTGAGTCAGCATCGCAAAGGTCAGAGTCTCGTCATCCACCTCTGACGGCGGGCTGCTGGGATGTTGAGGTTGGCTGGCAAGCCATCGGTCCACCGTCTGTTTGGTTTTTCGGGACTGGTGTAGATAGTGTTCACGGAACTCTTCTGGCACATCGATATCAAGCTTCTGCATCGGTGTCCTGCGCTCGAGTGTAGAAATACCAAGACCGACAGGAGAGGGGTCGATGGAGAAGGCTGGCCATTGAGGAAGCTCCCGGCGTCCAGACACTAGCTCCAAAACTTCGCCCCAGCTGACTCCTTGTTCGTACTCGCTGAGTTGCGAGGAAGATTGATCGGACTGGCACATTACACAGTTGCAGGACTCCGTAGAGATATCGCGCGAGAAGACAGCTTCGAGCCTGTCAAGTAGCCGTCGAGCCACTGAGCGGTAACCCGTTGCGACTGCCAGAGATCCATTCTTCGACATAACATTTGTGTAGTCGTCTAGTAACCGGTTAAAAGGAGCAAATATTCTCTCGACTTCTGCCGCGGCGGCTGCCGGTAGTTGTGGAGACGCGTATTGCTGATACGATTGGGGTACACTGGGCTTGCTCAGAAACGTTCTCACTACATTATGCGGCAGTCCCCCGTTCTGCAGTAGATAGTCAACCCTTGGTATTACCACTGGCATCATGGGTGGTGGTGGCGGTGGTGGTGGCAAGGGTGAAGCATAATCGTTCGTCCTCTGGCAACCTGGCATAGGGACATCTACTATGGGTGTATGTTTGCGGTAGGAGTCGAGGGAGGGATGTACCGCATCCCGTGGTGTTGGACAGTCGGCCCCGATACTGGGCGACTGTTCACCATCAGCATCCGGCGTATGTTGCGACTGCATCTTTTGATACGTTGGAGCGATCGAGGTTGCGTCGGAATCAGTAATCGTTGCCGTACCCGTCGCGGACGAAGGTGCCGGAGATAACGAATCAGTGCTCTTGGTGAACGACGATGAATCCTCCACCGTAGGAAACAGATTGCGCTTCGGCTTCGCTGCTGTGCTACTTGACTTTGATCGTCGTGTCGTTGAGCTGCCCTCCTCCTTCACCAATCGTCGTAGGCTGCTCTTCGACTTGAAAATTCTGGGCCGCATTTCGGTTGCGCCTTCATCTACCACAGCATCACTGCCTTGTTCGACCTCTTGCCCCACCTCCATCGTCACCTTCCTCAAGCTTCCGCTACTAGTCTCTCTCTTGATATCCGGCGTCACGGTCGTCAAGGGAGGGCTAGGCGGAGCTTCACCTCCAGGATCAGTCACCACCCCATTATTTCTAATTCCCTCAGCATATCCTTCCTTCCTGACGTCCAAGTCCGTGGGATCAGGTGTATACAAGGCCATCCTGCGAGGTATGACATCCTCTCTGCTCCCCACTGCGTCCTTGCTGTGCGCTTTGGAAAAGCTTGGGTACGGTAGGGATGTTTTTGAGCCGTAGGGGGAGGAGGAGGAAGCTCTTCGTTCCAGTTCAGGAATAGGCATTGAAGACCTTCGCTTTGATGTCGGAGTGTTGGTCGTCGACGATCTGGTGGGCTTGGTTGAATCCTTGTCGGGGTTTTTCGTGGATTTCTTGTGAGAGGAACGAGTTGCACGGTGGCGGTCCTTCTTTGGAATCTCTCGATCACGGTCGCGATCCTTCTCAAGGGTTTTTGATGGCATGGTAGATTGTTTCTGTGGGTGACCACTTCGTAGGATCGGAGGTCTACTAGACGTGGCACAGCGCTTAAGCTTGTAGTTGATGTACTCTGGAGTGGTGTGTTTTCTGAAGCGCTTAAGGTGAGATTGTGGCGGCGCGGCTAACCTAGACCAGCAGGGCGTCCACGACGAATAAGAGGTGAGTGAACAGATCGATGGTTGTTGTCAGTTGGATGGTACGTTGGAACGGATCTCAACTATTGACGGTCGAAGCCGACGTGAAGTTGCTCAGCAAAAGGGCAGACTAGAAATCGATCTCACGTCGCACTGGATTCTATCGCTTTCATTATTGAGAGCATTTGGAGATGTCGTGGCAGTAAGTACAGACGGAGTTGCGGACTGAATCCTGGTGCGCTGCGCGGTCGACTTGGCCGCTTCTCTTTGGGCCACCTCACCCTGCATGAACACCTTCAGGAGCCTCAGGCCGATTTTACTGAGGTACTACAGGCAACAGGGACCATGAGAAATCAAAAGCACGTTCATATCTGGGAGTAAGTAGAATAGACTTGGTGAGATCATTCGCTGCAACGGTCCAATTCTATCTGTCTAACTCTCTATAGGAGTGTCTCATCGTTACAATGCCCTCCCACTGCATTCGAATGACCGCCGCACCATGTCAATCGTCATTCAATTGGGCCTCTCGCCTAGCGTAATATCGCGCAACTGCCATACACAGCGCAGCCAGCAGCAACGATGACCCACCCCACAATCCTGGAGCAAGGATACCAAACTGGCTGACCAGGGCCCCGACTATGGCCGGACCTGCGAGAGACCCAGCCGCACTAAGGGTGAACGACATGCCTGTCCATTGCCCTAGCCGCTCTTGCTTCTCAGCCAGTATCTCAGACACGCAGGCCGCGGGTAGTGCGACCACAGCACCTCCAAAAACACCGAATAAGACGCAGAACGAAATGGCGCTAGCAGTGTTGATGGCTAGTGGCCAGAAGAGGTAGCAAAAGAAGGAGGTAGCGCCGGCGGAACATATATAAACGTTGAGAGCTCCAAATCTTAGTGTGTGGTGAGCACATGTTATCCGATCTGACTTAGTCTTGCACATACCTATGAGCAATTGCGGGCCCGCCCAACCTTCCAGCGAAACTACATCCGTTCATGATGGATACAAACCAGAATGTTTGGAACTTGTTCCTGCAAAGATGAACTCCCATTCCTCCTAAGATATCTTCCTTACATCCCAGGCCTCTCTCTTCCGCCCAGACTCCTACAAAGAATGGCAGCGAATAGAATCCGAGGAACACGAGACAAGTGGCAGCGGTATACCATCGATAACAAATGTTTGAGAAAGCAGACGTGTCCCACCAGGGCGTGAGTGCCATATACTTCTGAATCTTCCGCGGTCGCGCATCCGGGTTTCGACCGGATAATGCAGCTGCAAGCCACGATGTACCAGAGACCGCACCAAACAGACACCAGACGGCGACCTGAAAGTTGTGCTTGCCGATGATATACTTGAACATCAGGGGGTATACCAGACCGCCTTGCACCTAGTCAGCGATGCTACGATCTGGCTCAATCGGAACTCTCACCCAAAGCTGCTCCGGAGGAAGTGAAGCCGACGGCTGGGCTTTTCGAGCGTGGAAACCACGCTGCGGCATTCTGCGAGGAGAACACAAAGAAGCAAGCTTCCCCGAGCCCGGCAATGAACGCGGAAGTCAACCAAATCAGGCCGTAATTACCCTCTCCTTGGCGGCCGCTACCACTGGTCCAGCTAAGAGTCAGAGTACCAATTGTCAGAAGACTCGACCCGGTGATGGCGATGGACCGATGAAAACCCGCATCAAGTAAGCGACCGACAATTCCGGAGAACAAAAGGACGAGGAACGACTGAGTGCTCCCGATCAGGCTCAGTAGGAAGTCGTCGGTGTCTGGCAGGAGATGGTCCTGATAATAGGGCAGAAAGGCGCCGTATGTTGTGATCAGGCCCCTATATCGTCGGTTATATATCCGCCGGCCGGCCACAAACAGGAGGGCTTTCCTCACCAGCAATTCGCCATCATCAGATGGCCTCCGATAGCCGCCCCGTAGGCTTGCCATCCCGGAGCCAAGCAGGTCTGTACGGGTTCTGGGTTGACAGCCACGTCGGAAGTAGGCATATCCTCGAGATGTTTTTCGTTGTGATCCACCCCGCGAAGTAGGACTGTTCGAGATGTATTCATCTCTGGGTGAAGTTGTCAACCAGGGAATGGTCTCGACCGGAGCATCTAGCTGTTGAAGTATTATATCCATCATGGAGGGCACCGCCCGCGTGGACCCGTAACACAGTCGCTGGTTAAGAGCGATAATGCAAGAAATGCAGCTGCAGAGATCACGTCAAGGCCAAGAATCTGGAGCGGGTCCATACGAGGGGATACTGCATCGTTGAGGTTGTCGTACAAAGCCCTTGGTCTACTGTACAGGCGAAAATGGCTTTAGACAAAGTCATTGTTGTTGCTGTGAAACACTGACCGACAAAAGCAAATCTCTTGGCGGAACGGGAGTAATCGTTGCCAGCTTGGCACAAGACTTGGCAGCATACATGTGTGGGTATAAGTAAGGTATTCGTATGTGGTTTTCCGTATATAGCAGTGCCTGGCTTCAACAGCCAAGCAATCTTTGAGATTCATTGGTCCATGTTGCAGTTGATATGAGCGACTGATGATGATCAACGCCAAGTAAGTTCCCTGCTGGGCAGCAATTGCTTGAGATACCTTACACAGTTGGTCGTCACACCGCCTTGCTGCGCCCAGAGTCAATGGTGTAAGCAATGCGAGGATCGCTCTTGGCATGTAGGGGAGGGTTTTATGGTATTGTAAGACTTTGACCATTAATGAGTGTGTAGAACTGATAGATACATGGATTTATGATAAAGGACGCTGAAAGCCAGTACACGCTGTTACACAAACTAACGAAGATTTACTCACTTGAAGATCTCTATACAGTCTGGACCACCCGAGGTTACACTATCCTCCATTACATCTCTCCGTCGGATCTTGGACGCACTCCCCACGAATCTGAAGCGATTGGTTCTCTTCATCTCCATCTCCCCGTGCCTGGTTCAGCACAGGCTCAACCTCTTCTCCCTGAAGTTTAAGGTCCCAGTTGCCGTCTCCTCTTTCGTATCCTGTACCACCCCTGATCGCTCGCACGATCATTTCATCGCTGGCCAACGTTCTCCGTCCGGTCAATGGATCCCATTCCCATCCGTGTCGTAGCCACATCCATCGCAGGATTGCTCTCAGCTCTTTATCGAGAGGCAATACTCTCCGCCACTCGGGCTGAAAGCCTCGTGATGCTGCCCCTTCGCCATTCCAACCAGTGGCGAGACCACGTAGCTGATCTCTGCAGAAGATCCGCCAGCTATCAATGGCGTAGGGACCGAGACCCGGCAGATGCGCGATCTCCCATGCAGATCTGGCGTCATCATCGCCGAGAGGCGGGCCGTTACATTGGATATCTTTCCCATCATCCTTTTTCGGGTAATGTAATCGGCGGTAGCGCACACCCTTACAGGGTGCTTGCTCAATCCATTTCTTCGAGAGGTTGATGCATGTTGCAGCTCTTTGGTTCTGCAACCCCAAATGACCGATCATCTCTACCAACTCCACTTGCCCCGCGGCTGCGAGGTCCATTGGTGTGGGATAACGCTCCATGACCTTCCAGAACACCGGTACTGCGACCTGACCCTTTGTTTTGTTGAGAAAAATGACTGCAATGAGTAACCGATATGGATCGTGCGAGAGTTTCTCTTGGATGAGGCCGAACGATGGGGATCTCAGGGACGGAAACGGGATGCATGAAGTGGTGACCTTCGGGAAGAAAGGCGATGTTTTGGATGCTGAGCGACGGCAGGGTTTTCGCGATGGTGTACATACTGGCCGCATGTCCATGGGTCCGACTGGATTTTGCGACTTGACTGGTGTAAGTGAAGTAACGGAGGCAGGCACAGAGGTTGTTTCTTGACACTCGCCGGTCGCGTCCGTAGCCCCGTAGACGATTGGCGATTTCGGAGGGCTAAGTAATGCAGGGCATCTGTTGCTAATGGAAATGCTGCTGGCGATAAACTTGGTGGATCTTGGAGAAGGTCCTTGATTTAAATCCAAGTCTTGGACAGCCTCGCATCCAGATAAAGATAGAGAAGACGGAAGCACACCAGTGCTATTATATGTCTTGTTGGCATCTTTCGTCAACACATCATTGGCCGATACCGGGCCAGAGATTGATAATGACACATCCTCATCACCAGTAGTCATATCTGGCGAATCATTGGCTATTGAAAATCCGCTTGTCCATTGGGTGGGACGTTCTCCTGCGTTTCCGCACGTCTTTTTCGGTTCTTGTCTCTGGAGACATTGGTGGACTCGATATCGCCGCTCTTTTCAACACCGTCCACTTCAACCTTCGCGGCCTTGTCCCGCTTGACCGCACTTCCCGTTGACTTCTTCTTCTCCTTGTTTTCGGGAGATTTGGCGACGTTGCGAGTTTCAATATCGATCTCTTCAATTTTTGTCTTTTCCTCCTTGAGGTCCTTTAGATCGTCTTTGGTCTGCTTATCCGCATTGGAGTATTTGCCGTCTTCATAGAGTTGTAGCTGTTTTTCGTTGGAAAAACGCTTCAGAGCGTCCAACTTTTCGAAGAAACTGGATTGCTTCCCCTCTGCCTCCGCGAGCTCTCGAGGTGTTTTGTCTGCGGGCAATGTACTCCCCTGTGGGTCGTGCATGTTGGCGTTCAGGAAGTTTTGATGCGCTTCTCGCTCGGACTTTGAGTCATTTGGGCCAAGCTTCTTCGAACCTGCCTGACCCTCTGGCCTACTGCTAGACGCCCCAGCCTTGCTCTCGCTTTCACGGGATTTGCCCTTCCTTCTATTGCGTTTCTTTTTCTCCGCCGGGGCTAGAAGTTCCGAGTTCGCCGGCTTCGCATCAACCACCTTTACCGAGGGGACCTGCGCCACATCAGCGCCAGAGTTTTGTTCCTCTCTAGGTTCTTTTATTTTTGAATGAAGTTGTTCTTTCGACTTCGCCGCACGTTTCTCGCGGCGGCGATTGATCTTCTCCTGTCTTCTAGTTGCCTTCTTAGTTTCTTTGGGCAGCGTCGGAGTGGTATGCTGCATGTTCGTATACTTTTCAAGTGGAGCGTCCACCTCCATCGTTCCTCCGTTCCTGTCAATACTATGCCGGCTTTGCTGGGTTGTGGATTGCTCGTTGTCGCAACGTTGGAAATGCCTGGACTTCTTTGCCTCCCGTGGCGGCGTAGTATCGCCAGCGGCCTCAACATCCATCCGCTTGCGCTTTCTCCTACTGCTCCGGGTCTTGTCGACCGGGACTGAGCCTGTTATACTCGGTACCTCTGTGCCATTTGAATTAGCTTGCTCCACATTGGCGTTGCCGGTAATAGGCTTTTGCGTGTCTGCGACGTTGTGCTTGTCCCCACCCGTTTTCCTCCCTCTTCTAGTTTTCTTTCGGTCTTTATTCACCTGTTTCGGCTCCGGCGGCTCGTACTCCTTGGTAGCGGTAATCCTCTCCATCTGTATGTCCCGATACGAGAAGGTGGTCTTGGCCAAGTGAGCCAAAATCTCCGAAGTGTCATCCACCTCAGGACCAAAGGAGGAATCGTCGGAATCATCTTCTGGTGCTCCGCCTATTACGCGAGCCTTGTAAACCTCCCTCAGCGCCTCTTGTTTACCGAGGCCGTTCGCTCGAGCATAGTCGTAAACGTTCCTTTCGAAAGCTCGTCGCTGAGAGATAGTATGGGAGGCGTAAGGTTCTTGGTTGAACTTGTGAAAGATGACATAGCGTTTGATGGCCGTGTGGGTAGCTGAACGTCCATCTCGGAGGCTAGAGGCCCCATCTGCCTTGACTTCGGACGTAGTAAGATCTGGTAACTGGTCGGCAGGTGCAAGGGTCAACAGCAGGTCGAAATCTTGCGGGGTGAAGCCATTGAGATCATATTGATCGTAGACCTTCGCGACCAGATGTTCGCTGCAATTGGAGCTAGCGGGATCCTCAGGATCACTCGATGTCATCGAACACTCTCCATCACTATCGTCAGCCCCATCGCTACTCAATGTTGACGGCAGACTTTGAGGGACTTTAGGAATATTGGTCGTGAACTCGAAGGCACCATGTTCTTGTGTTTTAACATTGGATGAAGCAAGCCTGCTGTTGTCCTTGGACTGACGTGGATTTGGTGTTGGCGTTCCAGGTGAGTCTCGAGAACTGCTATGTGACTCGAGCGACGAGGTTGATTGGCGCCGACGCGTAGTATCCTGAATCATTGGCGCCAACTCTGTATCTGCAAGGACAAAAGCTTGTTAGTCTCGCGTCTCAAAGTGGAGCAACAAGATAGAGCGTAGTGGGATTCGAGATACCTGCAGCAGAATCACTCATGATTACTGTCAGGGAGTAGACAGTTTGTGTGAAGGACATAGATGGTCGAGTAAATATTTCGGGAGTCGATTTTGTACCTTACTGTATGGTAGCAGCCCCTATGATTATGTAAGCTTATCTTTACCAACCTCTCTCCGGAGCCATAATTCTAGCGTTATCAAAGCATTATTGTTGATTCATTGAAGTTTGCCCTCGCATAAGTTAGGTTCCACTGGGAGAGCCCAAGGGGCCCAAAGAACATTCAATTCAACGGATTATATCTCAATTGTCAGATCGATGGTGATTTTTTAAAGACCTCTTCTCTCGACGACTACCCGTGATCCGACCTCTACGGCCAGGCGCATGCGAAGTGGCCCACTGCTAACGTGGTTCACAATGATGCACTCTGCAAACCACAAGAACCAGGTACATCAGCCGATTGTACCGATCATTTGTATAGATATGTGGTGGTCTTCGTCCAGGTATCCGACACATGAATCTCGAGTACTGCGCCTCAATATAGTAGCGATATCCGTTCCTGTCTTGCTCAATACACTTCTGCCGCAAGGTCATTTAAAACGGGAGACTCTCTCAAAAGCCTTACACCTTCTCAGAGTCAAGGCTCCTTCGTTCTTTCTCTTCTGCCTTTCACCATGGCCGCTTCGTCTTACACATACTTCCTTCACAACTCCATCCTCACGACCGTCCTCCTCCTTGCTCGCCTCGCAACAAGCACGCTCTTAAATCCCTCCATCCAGCCCGACATAACCTGCTTTGCCCCAGAGATTATTCAAGACAAGCCGGCAGCATTCAACTGCGGCATGGCCATCATGAGGCTGCCGTACTCCACCGATCCCACCGACTACCACAGGGACCCGGCCTCGGGGCGTGTCATCTACACCACGGGGCTGACCTCGGTCGGGGACCCGAGCTCGCACCTCCACTTGCCGCTTTCTTCGTGGTCAGGCGACTGTCGCATCGACATCCGTATGTCTCAGCATGTCCAAGTCGCCAACGTCCTGTGGGACGATGTCCGGCAGGCCGCCTATGTACTGGTGGAAAGGTGCGTGGGCAGCCTGCGGATCGTGCCGTCCCCATCGGGCCCCGGCGGGGGAGGGACCGCACAGCTGGGATCTGTGCTGATCTCCATGATGTACACACGGGACTTGGGTCGTCCTGGAACCGCACGGGTTCGTCCTGGAAGCGCGCCGAGTCGTCCTGGGGCGGGGGCGGGTTCGGGTTGGAGTATTGGGGCTCACTATCCATCAGCTGCCAACGCGTGACCTATAGCAGAGAGCATCTCCTTTGGGAGGTGACTGGTTTGCTGGAGGTTGAGTTTCGGTGTCAATGAGCACAAAAGCACACTGTGATTATATAGATCTGATGTTGACAGAAGGTACAAGCACAGTCAAGGCATACGAACAATCAAGCTTTTCCTCTTGCAGACAATGCTGTCAAATGCAAAAGGGAATGAATTGAATGAAACTTTTTGAACAATAACATAAGCACGCAACGCACCCAGGTAGTTACCTTGTAATCCCATGTTGAGTGAGATCAAAGGGGTAAAAGATTTCTGGAGAAGAGCACATCCGGATCCCTGACGTCAGTACATAACATCCTCCCTCCTCGATACACCCAACCCACCACAGATCACAGCACGACACCCACCACACCAAATCCACCCCCACCCCCGCCTCCCACCTCAAAAATCTAACCCCGCCCAACTCACCATGCCCCCCTCCACCAACCCCACCAACCCACTGACCCGCACCCTCAACACCGCCATCGCCAGCGCCGGCCAGACCGCCGGCGATCTCGCCTCAGGCGTCGGGAGCGCCGTCGACAGCGCAGGCCGAAACGTCCAAGGCGTCGTTGGCGGCGGCGTGGCCCGCACCACGCGCAACTGGGGCGACAGCACGCGCGAGCTCGGCAACGAGGTGCGCGACGCGGCGGGCGCGGGCGGGCCGCGCAGCCAGACGTCGAACAATCCGTTGGGCCTGAGCGGGCCGAAGGGCGCTGTTGTTGGTGGGAGGAAGCAGACGGCGGGGAATCCGTTGGGGCTGGGTGGGAAGTATACGTGAGGAGAAGACGGGAGTGGGGTTGGAGCGCGGGCGTTTGCGGGTGATAGGGAGGGGAAATGGCTTGGGTTTGGTGGGGAGGAAGAGGGTTTGGATTTGGGCTTCGGGACGCTTTATGGGAGTTTGAAGGCTTTCGCTTTGTTTCGTTTAGATGTTTGAAAGCAGGCGTCAGTTTACAGGTATGGCAGGGGTATCCAATACATATGGAAGCTTATCTAACAGGATTTTGTTGGTGACGGCGACGCAGCTGTTGAGGTACACCGTACAATGGCAAGCGCACACTTTATCTTTCTTGGGGTTGTCGGGCTGCGCCAGTCCCGGCGACCAGGTCCATGCGCTATGGGTCACAGGTCAATACCATAGCTGCACCAACGTCAGAACGGTTCCCTGAAGACTAGCCGCCGCATGATCAGGGAGCGGTATATGGTCTTCAACACGTCAAGCACACCCCAATGCCAGCTCCGCCCTAGGAAGCTGAGACTATCCAAGGATATGAAATTCTAACCTTGAAAGCAGTCGCCATTGGAAAGTACCAAGCCGGGCCCAGAAAGAAAGAGGCTAAAACTCAAGCGAAAACATCCGAGGCATATCTCTCGTTTCTGATTTCTCTAAACCAATTCTCAGTCTCCTCTTCCGTTTTTGGTCGGCCACGCTCCTGTGCGGCATCCATATAAATCTTCTTCGATACGATCTTAACCGCTTCGCCAACGACACTCGAGCCGCAGACATACGCCCTCGCTCCGCCGTCAAACAGTGCGACGACGTCCTTGCGATCATTCCACAACCTCTCCTGGACATGCTTGCAGCCATTGCTCCTTTCGGGCTCGCGGCTAAACGCGTAGCGAACACCGACGGCACCGAGACGCTCCCACTCGTCGAAATCTTCTGGGTATAACCGGTCTCGGTCGTGGTATCTGCAACCGACGAAAAGAAGTGCGTGTGCCAGCTGGCGGCCGGCCTCGATTTGCTTGGCTCTTTCTTGGACGAACCCTCTGAAAGGCGCCAGACCGGTGCCGGCGCAAACCATCAGCAGTGGGACGTTGGTGATATCCAACGGTGGGTGGAATGCCTGGTGACTTGGCTTGACCACGACGTGGATCCGCTCGCCACTCCCCAGCATAGATAAGTAGTTGGACGTCACGCCCATGAAACGTTTCCCTCCCATCAGAGCTTCTTGATCAAGCACGCTGTATGTGAGTGTGCAGGAAGTGGGATCTGCTAATGGCGACGAGGAGATGGAGTACTGCCGTATACGTAGAGGCGGAAGCATTGCCAAAAAGTCCCCAAATGGCATTCGTATGTTGCGAAACCTTTCCAACAGATCAAGTGGGCTAACGCGCTTGTCGGTGATTTCGCTCTTGAAAGAATCGCCACATAGTATTTTAAACTCTTGCTTGGTCGCTTCATCCGAGGCCCTCTTGCCGATAGCGAGGACATTCTGCATGGATTAGCTACGCCGTGGTCGGACGGAATAGACCTACCTTAAGAGTTGCTGGTTGACTCAACTCAACGTAGCCTCCCAACAAGCCAAACACCGAGAGCGGTTCCCCGACAGGTAGTATGGTGTTCTGGCCTGGCTTGATGATGATCTTTGCATCCCAAGGTAACTCAAATCTTTGCAGAACCCTCCGGATTATAGGAGGCTGATTGAGGGGCAAAATTGCCAGATAATCACCGGCCCGGTACGTCATATTGGTGGGAAGTTTGATCTTGATATGCTTCTTCGGTGGCTCGCTCTCCGCAGTAAGGGCTCTGGTGTCCGTGACGATCGCCTCTCTTACATCTTGGTGGAGGCTTGATGTCCTAACGGAGGCTGTGACTTCCACATCGAGTCCCGATGGTTCTTCCGCATGCGCATCATTATCTCCGAAAACCTTGCGTATCGATGGCCAGAGTACTTGATCTTCCCATCTGTCAAAGTCATTGAACAAGTTACCCGCCGCAGCATCAGCATAACCCCTTTCGGCAACTCGCTGGCCCCCTCTAGCATCCAACAACTCGTCTGTCAACTTGGGGATCTTCTGAAAAGTTGCCTGCCAATCACCTACAAATTACACGGTCAGCTTGCTTTCACAGACTGTCGCAGATATATCTTGGGACCGATTGCGAGAGTTACTACAATAATGTGGGGACCTAGGGCGCTGAAATAGCAGCAACGAATTGGAAAGGGGTCGCCTGTAGACTTAAGAGGTTTGAGAGGCGAAGGTGCGAGGAAGGGTTAGACTTACGATGTCCACATCCGAACACAGCGTACTGGACGCCCTCGATCTCCGACCCTTTCAGATTTTGCAACCACTGCATGAAATGCGCGGCATTGTCCGGAGGCTCGCCCTCGTAACTTGCCGTAATGACTACAACTGGTTCGCCGCGAGGCAAAGAATCCGTGGCCGAGTCTAATGCAGCTACCCGAGCGCTATAACCATGACCTGACGCGGCATTTGCAAGTGTCTGGGCCAGAGCCTCACACGTTCCGGTATTAGATCCGTAGAAGATAGCCATTGGCTTCTTTGCGCCGCCAGAGACGGTCATTTTTTCAATCTTCTTATCCTTAGACGACACCTGGATTTCTTGACTTTCCCCGCTGAACATGGCCTTTTCCAGTTGAACTGGATCGATTCCACCGCGGAGCGTGGCATGCATGAACAGGTCTTTTGGCTTGATCGTCAAGGTTTGCTTGATCGAAAGTTGGTAACTAGGGTCGTCCAGGTGGAAGTTAAAGTTCTGCAAGAGAAGAACTGTTGTGAGGAGTGCTTCCTGCCAGGCAAACGGTCTGCCAATACAGGCCCTAACTCCATTGCCGAAAGGCTGGGTGAAACATCAGCAAAGGTACAAGTCTGGCGGGCAGAACCAACAGGTTATACCTTCCACGCGTTCTTCGGCAACTTTTGAAAATTGTCGTCGAGCATACGTTCCGGGCGGAACGACTCCGCATCATCACCAAAGACTACCGGGTCTCGGTGGACCCCTGGTAGCAGAGCTACGATGACTTGTCCGGGCATGACTTCGTATCTCTCGTTACCTAGGAACACCGGCCAGTCCGTAGTACTCGCAAGCGGCTGCGTCGAGAACGCAGGCGCGGTCGGTTGCAATCGGAGAGTCTCCCGCAAGCAAGCGGTTATGTATGGCAGTTTCGACATATGCTCGACCGTGACCGGTCCTCTGCCGACGACCGTGTCCACCTCTTCCTGAGCCGCTTGATAGGCAGCCGGCGTCTTCATCAGATACATGAATAAGAACGAAAGAAGACCCGAAGTCGTTTCATGGCCTACGCGGCAAATTCAGCGCGGGCCAAACATACTTCGTCGGACAGCGGAAAGCTCACCAGCGATCAGAAATGTAATCATGTTGTTGTAAATGGTTGCGTCTGTCAAGCCTTCTCCTGTTCTGGGATCTCGGCCTGTGATCATTGCATTTAGCAGATCCTTCTTATCTGAAGGGTGTCGTCTTCTTTCGGCAACGACCTCCTCCGCCACCGAACGCATGAGCTTAATATCACTGTCGTACTGCTGTTGGGATTGGCGCATGAAGTAGTTTGCGAATGCCGGTCGTCTTGCTCGTAAACCAGACTCTTGCAGGAAGCCCACCATTGCGTGCACGAAATGATGGAGCTCATCTTTGTAGAAGCTATTGAATCTCGTATCCATCGCACACCTGGTAGAGCTAAGCATTAGAAGGCCTTTGGTAAAGTGCATAGCTGAAAGGCCAGTGAACCACAAAGTGCCCTCAACAGCTCACTTACAAAGCTATGGAGTCGAGAGTAAGGCGTGTGAAGTCCTCAGTCACATTGATGCGGTGACTGGGACCAAACCGAGCCCATTTTGAGACCAATTGTGTCGCGATGTCGTGCATCTCTATCCGAGCAGTCAGCATCGCATCCTTGCCGGAGCCGGCCCGTCCTTGCCATCAAACATCGACCGGATCATCAATGGGCCAAATGCAGGCATCAACACCCGATGGGCCACTCCCCAGTTGTGCTCTTCGGGATACGCGGTGAAGAGCCCGTCATGGACTCCATTTCGAATCTGCTCCAGAGGGCCCGAGACTGCTTTGGAGAAGCGTCTTTCGTCACAGATCTGATCCAGCAACTCGTGACTCGAGACTATGATACGCTCCTGACCGCCAAGGGTAACCTTGTATATTGGGCCTGCCGAAGAGGGTTTAGTTCAGGCCTCAGTAGTAGTATCGGTTGACTGCAGTGACTATACCGTACAATTCTGCCAGATACCTTAAGCTCGCTATGGAGTTTTCGGGGTCAACATCGTTGATATTGCCCAAGAGAGGTAAGCCCGGAGGAGTCGGAATCGGGGTTCCCATCGCGCACTTCGAGTACCATAGTACTAGTGAGATGGTGACCGAGTAGAAAGTCAACCAGAAGTAAATGGAGACTCCACAGCTCAGAAGAGATAACGTTAGTGAAGGATGAGATTAAAAGATGGGAAGATTGAATGTCGATTTGGGAAGAGAGATGTGAAACGCTGAAGCGGGAGATCTGTCGCATCACATCATATTGCATGCATTATATGGTGTTGCAGGTGGCAGAGCATCCGTTTTGCATCTCTACCGTACCTATAGGTGTGTACGGACAGGATATGATGTCTTCAACCCGAGGTCACTTAAGCACGATATATTGACCTGGCAGGAAAAGGAGAATGCAAATGACACTGCTTCTATGTAGATTCATAGAGGAAATATTGATTTCAGGTCGAGATTTATGGGCAATGGTACGAAGGTACTTCGTCTTTGTACCTATGTACCTACATCTGCGGTAGTAGCTTGCGCTGTCTCGGTCATCATGTTATCATCTTCTCAATATTAATCAACATAAGTTAGCCTTTACCTTACCGCACCAACATCAAGCAAGGCTGGCTATGGATGCCATTGCCCTGTTCTACTTACCTGGGTAGCAAGGATGGGGAATAATATGGGCGTTGACCAAAAACCCTTGAGTTGCTGTAACTTACTTTTCAACTTACCTTACCCAATCTGGTTGACTCAAGCAGTGCTGCGCCGCACCACTCACCGGGAATACTGATTAGGAGCAGCCAAGATGAAGAAGACTGCATCTACCTATGGTGTTTGCGGACTTCGCAAGCTTCTTCTCATAAGTATACACACGTGGTAAAACTGGCATAACTTCTTCACTACAGACCCCTAACCTGTCAGAGCAGATCATCCAGCAAAACGTGGCAGCCTCATAGCTCCCTAACGACGATCATTCTTCACCCTCGCCCCTCATAGCTGCTTCCTCTGCAGCCTAGAGTCGGGTTACTTCAAGCACACACGTTCGCTTGGTTCGCCTCGGATATTATCTACTTCTTGTCGTCGCAAACGGTCTCACGATGGACATATTGGCACTACCGGCGCTACCGTTTCAGTTGGTCATGGAAGAAATGGTTGCTCTTGTGGGTTTGTACAAGGCGGTCCGGCTAAGACTGGTCAGCAGTAGGCAACTCGGCACTTGGAAAGTCTCGCTGGCTTGATTGCTGATATAAGAGGCAGGACTGTTCGATCGCGAGATTTCACGCGCCATATTCGCTAGTAGCGACACTGTTGATAACCACAAATATCGGCGCATTTCTTTCATGTCACAATCTTTTATCACCAAATTGTCGGTTGCAAGGACCAAAGCCGATCGTGCTGGTCGAAACCAGCTGTCCATGCTGATCACTCGAGCGCTTGCGTTGATCGAGGACGTCCAGGGCCAACCGCTGAGCGAAATGCAGGAGTCTCAGTATATCCACACCGTGTGTGCGGCGTCAGCGTGTCATGGCAATATGAGCCTGGCTATTGACCTTCTCAAGCCAGACGCCGATATGAAACCCAGTCTAGACGAGACTATGAAAGTTGCGCTCGTAGCAGCAGCTTTTGTCGGCAACATTCGTCTGATGGAAGCGCTTCTTGCTAAGGGCGTCAGACCCGTTCTCGATAACCCTATCGGATTTCCCCAACCTTTACAGATTGCAGCAAGGCAGGGCCACCAAGACGCAGTGCTGCTGCTACTTGAGAACGCAACCGGTACCGAACTTAAGAGCTGGGTTACTCACGTGCTTGCCGCAGCAGCGATGGGAGGGCAGGAACACATCGTTCACCTGCTCTTAGAGCCGAGATCCAATTTCAATACGTCTGGATGTTGCGAGCTCGCGGTACTCGGTGCAGCCCATTACGGTCACATACGCCTATTCCAAATCTTGCTGGAAAGAGAGCAGAGCAATACGTCGGTCTTGCTGGACCAAGGATTGTTGATGGCGGCTGAATACGGGCATGCGCAGCTGGTGCGAATGACCCTCGAAGCTGGAGTGAATGTAGACGCCAGACGTATTGGAGGCCCAAACGCGATCCAATTTGCTGCCTCATTAGGTCGTACTGAAATTGTGCTTTCACTCCTAGCAGCTGGGGCGACTCGAAACTATAAGAGACCTGAGTGCGGATTTGACGATGCACTCTGTCGAGCTGCATCGAATGGACACCAAGAAGTAGTACAGATCCTACTTGACGCCGGAGAGGGCGTCAACGGTCGGAATGCGTCAGACTCCCCGCTGCATGCGGCCGCAGCCAACGACGAGATAAACATGATGCGCTGCCTCTTGGAACGCGGGGCCGATGTGCACGCTCACGGCTGTGGGGTGGAGGCAATCCGTACTGCGGCCGCAAGAGGATATGATTTGGTAGTACGCTTACTTGTTGCGGAAGGAATTAGTGCCGACGGACCGGGCAATGTCATCGAGAGCCCGATGCTTTCTGCCCTAATGGGAGGACAGACCCACATCGTCAAGATTTTAACTGAACTTGGAGCAAGAGAGGTAGATCCAGCGCAGACCAAGTATGCCAAAGACTTTGCGAGTGGTAAATATCCTAAAAGAATGTTATTCAACTGATGGACAGTTTTCTCGGTGCTTGAAGACCTTACAAGGGGTCTGAATGCCGAAAGAAAGTTAGCTTATAGGTATTCAACACTTGCATGAGTCCAGACATAGACACCATGAATCGCAACATGATATTCTATCTTTGCAACTGTGTCCCATTGCCCTAAAATGTCAGGATGGGCGGAGTATGGGTGGAGCTTGGGCGCGAAGCCTTACAACGGTGAATACATCAACACAAAACGGCGAACCTGCAAGGGCACTTGCTTGGAGAAGGGAAGCTATCATGGCCAAAGCCTTTTCAATGCCCTGGTGTCATCTTCATGTCCTTGTTGATGCTACCCGTCATGAGCTTTCACTTCCAGAAGTGAAACAAGCGGCCACCCCAGTTCATATGCACGCCAGAGTCTCCCAATCTATCGGCCAGGAAGCCAGTCTGTTGAGTATATTCATAGCTACGCCAAGGTCGGCGGCAACAGGGTCGCCTTTATTGCTTAAGAAGAAGATAGGGATATGGCAAGCTTAAGCCTAGGGGCTTCAAGGACATAACGGCCACTCACAAGGACCAGCACACCAAGATTGGACGACGAAATACGTGGTGATATCTAGCCCCACCGCCCATGCGTTGTGCATTGCGGCTCTTACATTTATTAATACAGGCTTGCACACTGTCCGATGATATCCAGAAGGCATGTGGAAATGCCTGACGTTTCCTAAACCTCGACTTCGAAACGACCGTGAGTTCGAACTACAAGCCGAATTGTACTCGGATCAGTCACACCCGAGTCGGTTGGAAAAACCAAGTGTTCCTAGGGCACAAACTCCATGTACAACTCCGACGCTCTCACTAGCTCCATATGAACTGGGGTGCGGACTACGAAGCCAGCGCGGACTGAGGTGCAAAAGCGCCCCAAGGAAAGCACGTGGCCGAAAATCTCCGTACTCAGATACATCCCGGTCATCAACTTGGCTCTAACATATCAGTCCGACAAGGCGTCTCCTCTCAACAACAAAACCATCGCCGGCGTGTCCGGTAAGACGGTGAGTGGCCTGCATGTCAAGCAGCGATACGTCGGCGAGAGAATTCTCGGAGATAGCAAGCATGGCCCGATCCTCCCCTCGCTGGTTACGAACAACGGCTCATCACTTGCCTAGACAGCCAACGTGCAATGTGCGATGGCACGCGGCGAGGTGTGCCGAAGTCCATATCTCCGTCGGCCCTAACTTCGTGCACGTGAAGAAGAGCGTCTAGCGTGATATTTGTGTGGACGAGCTATGGCCTGTGTGCCCGGCCAGACTCGCGACTCTTTCAAATGGCCACACACGAGGTGCGTCATGTACCGGACTGGTTTGACACGTGGGAGAACGGTGTCCTTGGGTACGTGCAGAGAGATGGTAGGAGGCAAGCTTCCAAGATTGATAGCTGCCGCACGTAGAATAGACTGTATTGCTCCCTCAAGAGTATTGTGATCTGATGGGAGGTGCGCAAAGAGTAGGTCCAGATTTACTCTTTTGTCTCCGAAGAGATGGCAATGCGGCGGATTAGATGCCAACATCCTAAGGCTTACTCCCTAGGCCTGGCCTAGCGTGGGGTAAAGTAAAGAAGTGACCCCTTTGAGCCTTCGGCCTTAGCTTTCCCACTCTGCTTGGCAGATTCCCTGTTCTGCAGCCTCATGTGCCGCTCTTTGGGATCTAATGGTAGCTGCATTGTAAGTGTAGCTGCCTAGTAGTACCTTAGGGTGAATGTGGCCGCCTCAAGTCGTGTAAGAACCTCAGACTTAAATTGATGTCCTCAACCATGGTAGGAAGCAAGTTCGGAGACTGATGTCATACAGCGTTGGAACGGTACGAACACCTTCCAGTGGGCTCAAGGTATCTGAGTGAACGGAATCTCCATGTAAGAATGTTCGGATTTCCTCGCTGCCATCAACAACGAATGGCAGCCGTCAAGTTGAGGGGGGGTGGGGGCGGAAAGGCAACACAACACAAGGAGGCGGAGATTGTGGCTTGGCACAATCACATGCGTGGGCTGTGCAATCGGTGCCTTGGATGCAGGACACCTAATAGTCTTCTTCTGTGATGTTCATCCTGTCCAACTTTGTAGCGTTGAGAGGAAGGCTACATAAAGAGCTCTCCCAATCGTTGCGGTTCTCAGTTACGTGACGTTTATGGCTCATCGTTACGTTTTACGATGGCTCTCGCCGCTACGAGCACTCGGACCTCAAGTGCCCAGCCTATACCGTTAGAAACGTTATTACGAGGCTCATCAAGTAGCTCAAGAACGTCATTAGGTTCTACGCGCCCTTCGATTACCTTCACGGTGTCACCACCAGAAACTGGACTCACTCTATCGCCAAGTACACATGGGACACTACCAAGAACACTGTTACCAAGCTCGCCTTCAACTCCTATCGCCGCTTCGCCTTATTCTTCAACGCGGCGAATAGCAAGCTCTGCTGCAGCCCCAATATGCAGGACTCCGGGGCAACCCAGTATCAGCACGCAAGAGGTGGATTTAGTGGGATGGCGACTACGAAAGTGGCTTCATATCCGGACGTGGTGGCAAGGCTCTTTCGCAGTCATAACGCTGGTGATTGGCGTTCTTGGCTTGGTCTATTCTGCGTATCGTACTTACAACCTCGCGCGTTGGACCGCCGCCAAAGATTTCTATGAGCAATGTCATATGCACAGGTAGTTCCCTGGATGACTTGGCTTCTTCAGGTAGCTGACATGTTCACGATCAGGTGGAGAAGAATTTCATCAGTCAAGAGTGTGGGAATGCACTCTCACTGGGCCTGGCCCCCCCTCCGTACGGGTACAACGACTTTCTCACCAACCTGACCAAGAGATTCCATGATGGTGGGTATAGAACAAACCAGATCAGCAGTCCACCACCAAGTGTACCTGTTTTGACAGATGTATGGGCAGGCGAAAGTCATGCTTTCTTCACACCGGATGCCGCTCCCTCACAGGTGGATCTATGGTGGCCAATAAAATCCGTTGTTGTTCTTGTCCCGATCCTTGCCGGCGGAGCCATATTGCTTTTTATGTATCGAAGATTAACGGAGCCAATAAAGGTCGAATCCAGTCCAGTACGATCCGTCAAACCAATCAAGATCACGCGATCCTCCCCAGAAGTCCAATCTGCCGGCTTGCGTCGTCGACGACCTGGGATGACATCAACGGAGGACTCGGTTCTGAACGTTCGAGACTACAACACAAATGACTGGCACGGAGATTGTAGCACCGGCTCTGAAAATATGGAAGGCTACGTCATCGAACAGTCAGCGACCGCATCCGTTCAACAAGTCGAATACGATCCAGATAACCGAGATAGTAAACTCCCATCAACATGGCACATTCCCGAGGAAAGACAGCAAAAGAATATCAAAACGTCCCACTTCAAGATGTTCTTCCAATTCTTGAAGAAGAGACCACCCAAACCTCCCGGCATGACGGACTTCACGGACGTCTTAAGCAGGCGCGCGGTCTCTGACCCCCATGGCACGAGAGGTCAAGGCGTCTTTGACCTCGAAAGTTTGAAACCCCTCCTCCCATCGCCTCACGACCAGCACCAACCTACACCAGAGCACGACCTGTCTTGTGATTCCAAGCATACCCACGCAGCCACCGGCGTGATGCTGGTTGACCGCACGAATGCCGGCCACCCCGCCCCGGAGCACGCCGTAGGCGCTTTCCAGCTAGCGCCTGCCTGCGGAGACCAAGTCAACTCACGCAACTTCTCCCAGGAGCAGAATTCCAAACCGAATGGAGAAGATGCTGTCAACTTGGCGTTGCGCAGCTGAGCATGGAGATGGCGGCTGGTCGGGTGGTGTTGCGATCAAGCGTCCATTGCTTGGCAAAGGGAAAAGGATTGGTGATGGCGACGCTGAGACGAAGAGTGATGTGTTACTTCCGCAAGTGTCACAGAATACGACTACGGCGACCATGAGTCGTCGTTGACTCAATGACCGAAATGTGCATCTTTGGACGAGGCGAACGGAGGATCATGTGACATGATTGCATTGCATGTTGATGGCGCGTAAGGGCATGGGGAGGGCAGGTGGGTGGTATATTTAACAATGCCATTTGATCTTCGATCTGACCTGACCAGATGTATGAATCATGTTGTGTCTGTGCTAATATAAAGTCGTCTTCGTGCGATGAGATGTCAATCTCTTTCAAGAAAGTGATATGTCAACGTTACTCGATCCGGCTTCGGCTTGCCTAACCTTGCCTTGCCATATCCTGCCTGACGTTGGAGAGCAAGTCGCGGCTGATGCAGTCAAGGCTCTCGGAGTGCAAAGCAAACAGCTACTCGGATAAAATGTTCCTGTCACATCAATATGGCTGTGCGCTACGATCATCTTATAGGTACGGCATTGCACATACTGTATTGTCGCTTCGCATTGCAGACTGCAGATCACTGGGCAGTGAGTGACAGTGGCAGTACAGCAACTCACGGTGAGATAGCAAGGAATCATCAGTGTGCTTGATTACAGCGCAATTTCCATGTGATTTGCGACATATCACAGTGGTCGTGGCCACCGACTGTTTGGAGGGGCATACCACTATGCTGGAGGCCTGTGATTCTCAATTAAGCCCATGGGCATACACGAAACCAAGCCCTAGAGCTATGGACCAACGATTGGCACACCTGTCAACGGTGTATAGTCCGACCACGAATCTACGACCTACCGCTGCTCAAATCGCAAAACCCCCAGAATTCTTCTGCCTCGGTTCGCCGGCCGCCTCGAACGTGCCGTTCGCCAACCTCCGCAACGCCTGCGCCGTGCTCAGCCCCGGCGCCACATACGTGACATTGTGACCGCGTTCCCGCATGAACTCGACGGTGGCGTTGTCGTACGCGTACTCGAAACTCACGACGTTCGGCAGCAGCTGATCGTGCAGACGCGGTTTGGCCAGGGCCTGCGGGGCCGTGAGGTTCTGGTCGAGCACGTGCCAGAGGTTCTGGACGGTGGCGGTGATGATGCGGGAGCCGCCGGCGGCGCCGACGACGAAGTAGAGGCTGCCGTCGGGGTACTCGACGATGGTGGGCGAGATGGATGACAGGGGGCGTTTGCCGGGGCGGATGAAGTTGGAGGGGGAGGGGACGTAGCCGAAGGCGTTGGAGGTGCCGGGGATGGAGAAGTCGTTCATTTCGTTGTTCATGATGACGCCGGTTTCGGGGACCATGAGTTGGGAGCCGAAGAGGAGGTTGACGGTTGTGGTGAGGGAAATGGCCATTCCGGTGGCGTCGGCGGTGACGACGTGGGATGTTCCGGGGCTGGGATAGAAGTTAGGACGACGTGCTCCGGGAGGGTTGAGCGGGTTGGCGGGACTTACGTTTCAAGACTTTCGAGACCCGTGGGGTCGTAAGCGGATACGTTCAGGGTGTGGTAGTCTGATATCTCTGATTTTATTCTAGCGGCAGTGGTATCGTTGAGCATCTCGTCCTCGTAGGTTTGTAGCCCTGTGATGAATGATGGGTCACCCAGGTTCGCTCTCTGTTCCTGTCAGATCTTATACTTCACGATGGATGGGTAGAGATAGGTGCCTACTTCACCGTAAGTAAACCGGATCGCTTCGTCCACTCGATGCGTACTTAGGTTGACCATCGATGCCTCTCCAAAGTCCTGATACCCTTCCACCGTCTTGAGCGCGCTCAAGGCGACCACACCGCTGGAGGGCGCACCACAACTCTTCACTCTATACCCTCGATATTCAATCTCTGCTGGTGGCCGTATAGCGACCGTGTAGTTTGCCAGATCCCCAAGCGTCATCGTGCCATTGGCCGCTCTGAGCGCGTTGATGGTCGCATTGGCGATCGCCCCCGTGTAGAAAGCGTTTGCGCCCTTTTGCGCAATCGTTTCCAACGTGTCGGCATATCTTTTTCTCGTGATCGTGTCGCCCAGTCCCAGTCTTGTCCCATTTGGCGCAAAATCAATGGCCCAAGTGGGGTTGTTGGTAAGAAAGTCGGATCGGCCGGCGGTGGCGGAAAGCATCTGGTGTACCAGATCTTGAGTGACGGGAAAGCCGCAACGGGCGGTGTTAATCGCGGGTTGGAGGACTGTCGACCAGTTGAGAGCGCCGTAGTTCTGCTGGAGGTGCTCGAGACCGCGCAGTTCGCCCGGCACACCACTATTCCCGAAGATGATTCAGCCCCTTCCCAACCGATCTGGAAGCATGGGAGATCGTACCTGGCTAGCCCTCCGAATATCGATGCGTTTGTATTGTTTTTGTACATGTCCTGGAACGCAGCTGCCGGCGCAGTCTCCCGGAAATCGATGAACTCATAAGAGCCATTGGAAGAGCGAACAAGCATGAAACCTCCTCCGCCGATTCCGCTATGGTACATTCCTAGCATGACCCATGAGCGGCGGACTCACGCGAGTGAGTGAGATGGAGTCACTTACCTATCACCCCAATACAGAAGACGGTGCCGACAAGCTGCGTACGCCTTTAGCATCTTCTCCGCTCTGCTAGCAACGATCGCAACATGTACGTACAGCATCAGCGGCATTGCCACCAGCTTTGAGCAGGTCGATGCCGATGTTACTACATATCGAGCTCTCCGACGCAACCGCACCGAGCTTATCTTGCCCGGCGCAGACCTGGACCGGATTCGCTAGGGCTATCTGCGTGACCGTCAGGACGCCCAGCAAGGTCAATGGAGACAACATCATCATAGATGCAGTAATGAACCGAGCATGTTAGTGTAACGAAGACACCAGAATGGAGCGGGGGAAAGGTGCGCGGTCCCTCATCCCAGCTGCTTACCTACCTGACATAAACAGTTAGGCCGAGGCGGCAGCTATACCTGGTAGTGGGGATGTCAGACCTTGTCTTAGTCATCAGCCAAAGCCCTATAAGATAAGGCATGCTGGGTTAGATATGCTGCGAGCAGCACTCTACGTGTCCCCAGCATAGGAGCTCCACTGTAGAAGCATCCTGTAGGGCTCAAGCACCTCCTGACCCCCAATTGTTGCACTTGATCCAATGCCTGCTTGCATCTACTGTTTTCAATGATCAGCACTCATTACTATCAATACCTGTAGAGTTGCCAACACGATAGTATCGGCGTGGTCTTGGCAAATGATGCACACATGAGTGATGAGGTTTCGGTTACTCCGCCAACCATAAAGCTATTATTAGGTCAGCAACGATGAACTTCACAGTTGGGTAAGGTCACGAAGTAGACACCGGAAACGGCGGAGGTGCTTGTAGTCACTCGCCAGTATTTGAGAAGGGACCAAGGCATCGGACACAAAGCCAACACGATGAGATTGACCGCAGAGTTGCATACATCTTTGGACAGGCCAGAAGCACAGCTCCATCAGTTGATTGGATGACGGTGTTGGCAGCTATGGAGGACGCTGCGTGTAAGGTGAATGCATCGACATTGTAGATCAAACGGGACATCTGGTGACCAAGTTAGCCCTGGCTTCCCCAATATGAGAGTGTCAAAGAAGGTGCCCACATCTTCAAAGCTCGAAAAGATACCTGGGCCTACGAAAGTGGTCCTGGTGATTGGGAAAATATGCTTGTCCGCGCCAAGTTGTACCAGAAAAGACTGACGGGAATGTATATAGCACCTGATTTTATCGGCGGTAACTTGTACTCGAGCTTCATCTCCCCTGTGCCGACTCCTTCATCATGATGAGATCAGATGATATGTCAAAGGTAACCAGGCCAACAATAGATTCGATACTAATGCCGAGATACCTAAGTCCGGCGGTACCTTGAGAGAAGGCATGGTGGCCGTCAAGCACTTCCGTGATGGTGGTAGAAGAAGAGGTAGAGATAGCCGTACACTATAGCCATGAGAATCAAGAGTGCCAAAATACGAGGCGACAGGCTATCGATCTGTCGAAAAGGTGCTCCGGAGAAAGTCCAGAGTCTTGTTTCCAAAACAGGCCTCTCATTGCCTGTCTCTCTGCGAACGCTCCTCACGTTCTGCTCCAGAAGGGTGAACGTTCTAAAGAGTACGAGAAGTGCTGCAATAGTGAAAACGCCAGCCTGAGGACTTGTATTGAGGTAGTATCCATGTGCCTAACTCCAACGTCGAAAGGGTCCAATTCCAGAGTGCACGGAAATTTTTGAATAGGCAATCTGCTGTAGGTAGTTTGATGAGGTCCATGTTGCTCGTGTTCGATGTAGACTGGGAGCATAGCCATGTCTTCGGGATCCGCCAAAGAACATTCATTGAAGAGGCACTAGAGGCACCTGACGTTGGATATATAAACAAGGGATACAGCTCGTTCGATGAGAAGGGCTTTCCCTGAACACAGGAACTGCAACGATATAGAGGTTGAATCGGCTGAAGACTGGTATTCAAAAAGGCCCAACTCTAGAATACAACTCGACTGAGCCCTGCCGCGACTTCCACACCATCAACTATGTCCTTCGTGTCCTCGCCGCACCTGACATTCCCTTGACTCGGCCCTGATCATTACCACTTGCCCCCTCCCCAACCTATCGTTTATACAGTCTGGCGACGAGCTCTGCGGGCGAGGAGCTTGCGGTAGATAAACAAGCTGATGAGACCGGCAACGACGATGAAAACGACACAGAACACGACGATGACACCTGCTTCGCGCGCTGCCCAGCTCCTGCGCTTGACGAGTTGGTGCACGGCGGCTTGAGCGTCGCGACGGACGAGAGAGAGATCTAGAGCGGCCATGGGAGTGATCCTAGATTCCAGCGCATCAATCAGTGGTCAGTCCTCGTCAACAAACAGCGATTAGCGCTATGACCGAGGAATGGAGGGCTCGGTGGAGGTATTCGGCGAGCCATGCGTGCATCGAAGATGGGATAGAGCGGGAGAGTGGGCGTGGTGCCGCGTGAAAGCCAAGCGAGCATAGGAAGAGGCATCCTTACTTGAGTGTGAGATCTCTGCAATACGCGTCGCAAAGGCTGATGGTTTCGGGGCTCAATTGATAGCTGGGGATGTCCGATCAAGCTGGAGCCGTGTCAGCCAAACCACCCCGCTTTTGTGATGAGCGATTGCGCAGTCCCAATAGATGAAGTAAGAGAAGAAAGTATCTGACAAGCCAGGACATCAGAGACCGCTGGCGCTGCTGGAAGAAATCCCAACAGTGGCCGCATCATGTGAGGCATTTAAGCTGAGAGTCAGACGGCGAACGCGGAAGTCCGCCAGTGATGGGTCTATAGAGCCGGAAGAGCAATCATGAAAGCACTTACAGCCGTAGAAATGTCGTCCCAAAGAGCCGCGACGGAGCTGGATATCAATGGTACAAGCAGATGATGATATGACGGAAGCGGTGGTGGTGAGAGAAGACTCGGTCGGGGCAGGAAAGGTATCTTGAGCGATTTGCTAATTCTCGCTACAAATCTTAGGTAAGGTGGTTTTGTATTAGACGCTGCTGAGCTATACCATATACGGCTAGTGATTCGCCGAGGAAAGACCGCTTTGATATTTGGGTGCTCAGTCCAATAAGTATTGAGGGTTACAGTCAAGTATTTGCTCTGGAAGTGCTTCTCCAGAGGGAGTTGTAGGGCTAGTTTGTACAGTTATGCGTGAACCTGTTTGATGATGTTCTCTGCCCCTTCTATGCCCTAGGACTCGGTTGCGGGCCGCTCGGCAACTATGGCAAAGAGGAGCCTTCTCAGAACAAGCTGTATCATCACCTGAGTCAGGTAGTCGATGATAGGTACAATTTATATTTTGACCGAGTCTTTCACATGTGGTAACTGACCTAATAGCCAAGTGTGATAGATGACAGAGAAAACGTCCATCATGATATCAGCCCTAAGGTATGCGATGTGGCGTGCCTTGGCAGGACAAGCTTTAGCCAAGCATTTAGCCAATGATGACTAATTGCAGAGCCTCAAATGGAGACAACTCCTCTCCAATGCTGGACAGAGCACTGCCAGGTAAACACACCAAGAAGCTTTACGATAGCCTAAAGAAGACAGAAGCGAAGATACTCATTCAACTACGCACGGCCATGGGCAGAATCAACAAATACCTGCACAGAAT